>Ga0214923_10003553_pt1 | contig 19467 bp, 18 predicted proteins | sample LL1510_MetaG_FD_177993 | JGI IMG/M metagenome (GOLD analysis project Ga0214923, IMG submission 177993) | Freshwater microbial communities from Lake Lanier, Atlanta, Georgia, United States - LL-1510 | ecosystem: Environmental > Aquatic > Freshwater > Lake | place: USA: Georgia | collected...
CCTTCTCCTTCAACATCAACAACGATGATCTCGCCAGCCTTTAGCTCACCAAACAAGATTCGCTCTGACAATCCATCTTCGATCTCACGTTGAATAACACGACGCAGTGGACGTGCACCAAGAAGTGGATCATAACCACGCTCTGCAAGAAGATCCTTAGCAGCAGGAGTGAGCTCGATGCCCATGTCCTTAGCCTGCAAACGATCATCAAGGTTCTTCAGCATGAGATCAACGATCTGAATGATCTGAGGCTTAGTCAACTGGTGGAAGACGATGATGTCGTCAATACGGTTGAGGAACTCAGGGCGGAAGTGTGACTTAAGTTCATCACTTACCTTGCCCTTCATACGATCGTAATTAGTCATATCGTCATCGCTGTTAGCAAAGCCAAGCCCGAGTGACCTAGAGATGTCACGAGTACCAAGGTTTGTTGTCATGATGATGACAGTGTTCTTGAAATCAACCTTTCGGCCCTGTGAATCGGTCAGATGACCTTCTTCTAGAACCTGTAGAAGTGAGTTGAAGATATCTGGGTGTGCCTTTTCAATTTCATCGAAGAGTACAACAGAGAATGGACGACGGCGAACCTTTTCAGTTAGCTGTCCACCTTCGTCATAACCAACATATCCTGGAGGTGCACCGAACAAACGTGATGCGGTGTGACGCTCTGAGTACTCAGACATATCTAGCTGAATCAACGCATCTTGATCACCAAACAAGAATGAAGCAAGAGTGCGAGAAAGTTCTGTCTTACCAACACCTGAAGGGCCAGCGAAGATAAATGATCCACCAGGACGACGTGGGTCCTTAAGACCTGCGCGTGTGCGGCGGATTGCTTGTGACAACGCCTTGATCGCTTGGTCTTGTCCGATAACACGGTTGTGTAATTCATCTTCCATACGAAGTAGTCGTGCTGTCTCTTCTTCAGTCAACTTAAAGACTGGAATACCAGTTGAGGCAGATAAGACTTGAGCGATGAGTTCTTCATCAACTTCAGTCACCTTATCTAGATCGGTTGCCTTCCAATTCTTCTCAGCTTCCTGCTTTGCAGTGATAAGTGTCTTTTCTTTATCACGAAGGGTTGCAGCTAATTCAAAATCTTGACCATCGATTGCAGACTCTTTTTCTTTACGAGCACTTGCGATCTTTTCATCAAACTCGCGAAGTTCGGCAGGTGCTGTCATACGCTTAATGCGAAGACGTGAACCTGCTTCATCGATAAGGTCAATTGCCTTATCTGGCAAGAAACGATCTGAAACATAGCGATCTGCAAGGTTTGCAGCAGCTGCAAGTGCGCCATCGGTGATTGAAACACGGTGATGAGTTTCGTAACGATCGCGAAGACCCTTCAAGATCTCAATTGTGTGGGCAACAGAAGGCTCTTTAACCTGAATTGGCTGGAAGCGGCGCTCTAGGGCTGCATCCTTCTCAACATGCTTGCGATACTCATCAAGTGTTGTTGCACCAATTGTCTGTAGCTCACCACGTGCAAGCATTGGCTTCAAGATGCTTGCAGCATCAATTGCACCTTCTGCAGCTCCAGCGCCAACAAGTGTGTGAATTTCGTCGATGAAAAGAATGATGTCACCGCGAGTTTTGATCTCCTTAAGCACCTTCTTCAAGCGCTCTTCGAAATCTCCACGGTAGCGACTACCTGCAACAAGTGCACCTAGATCTAATGAGTACAGCTGCTTATCTTTCAAAGTTTCTGGGACATCGTTCTTATAGATCGCTTGCGCAAGACCTTCAACAACAGCTGTCTTACCAACACCTGGTTCACCAATTAGAACTGGGTTGTTCTTTGTGCGACGTGAAAGAACTTGCATCACGCGTTCAATTTCATTCTCGCGACCAATAACTGGATCAAGCTTTCCTTCGCGAGCAGCTTGTGTGAGATTTCGACCAAACTGATCAAGAACTAATGATGTCGATGGTGTGCCTTCTGCAGGTCCACCAGTTTGTACAGCTTCTTTTCCTTGGTAACCAGAAAGAAGTTGAATAACTTGCTGGCGAACACGGTTGAGATCTGCACCAAGCTTTACAAGAACTTGTGCAGCAACACCCTCACCTTCGCGAATCAATCCAAGCAGAATATGTTCTGTCCCAATGTAGTTGTGACCTAACTGCAACGCTTCACGAAGTGAAAGTTCTAGAACTTTTTTCGCGCGCGGAGTAAATGGAATATGACCACTTGGTGCTTGCTGACCTTGTCCGATTATTTCTTCAACTTGTGCGCGCACGCCCTCAAGTGAGATGCCTAATGATTCAAGGCCCTTGGCTGCAACACCCTCGCCTTCGTGAATCAATCCAAGCAGGATGTGTTCTGTACCGATGTAGTTGTGGTTGAGCATGCGTGCTTCTTCTTGGGCCAGCACAACAACTCGGCGGGCTCGGTCTGTAAAGCGCTCAAACATGGGCGGTGCTCCTTTGGGTCGATCTTTCGTTAAGCCTAATACCTGCAGGCCTACGCTCGCGAGGTGGATTCCATTTGTGTTTTGCAACCCCAAATATGGCGGTCCTATGCCCGAAAATGGACTAAATCTAGGTTCCTATAGCTTCTTGAGCATTCGGGTATTTCCCAGGGTATTGGGCTTTACCGACTCAAGATCGAGGAACTCTGCCACACCGGCATCATATGAGCGCAGGAGTTCCTTGTAGATCTCTGGCTCAACTGGAGTTCCTTCAATTACCTCAAAGCCATGACGGCCGAAAAAATCAGTTTCAAAAGTTAAACAAAAGATTCGCTCCACACCAATCACCTTTGCGCGGTCAATAATTGATTCAAGGATTTGATGACCAACACCTTTGCCACGAACCTTTTCTGACACTGCAACTGTACGAACTTCTGCAAGGTCTTCCCACAAGATATGTAATGCGCCGCAGCCGACAACTTCATTGTCTTCAACTGCAACAGTAAATTCCTGAACACTTTCATACAAAGTAACTGTTTCTTTTGAAAGCAAACGGCCTTGTGGAGCGTAGGAATCGATTAACTTGCGAATCCCTTTGATGTCACTAGTACGTGCTGGACGAATCTGCATGAGTTAATCAATTTCAGGTTTGACAAGTGGGAACAAAATTGTTTCACGAATTCCAAGACCTGTCAGTGCCATGAGCAAACGATCAACACCCATTCCCATTCCACCAGTTGGTGGCATTGCAAACTCGATTGCGCGCAAGAAATCTTCATCTACTTGCATCGCTTCAAGATCACCCTTGGAGCCAAGTGTTGCTTGTTCAATTAAACGATCGCGCTGAACAACAGGATCAATTAATTCTGAGTAGCCTGTTGCAAGTTCAAAGCCATCAATATATAGATCCCACTTTTCAGCAACACCAGGTAGCTCGCGGTGTGCACGAACTAGTGGTGAAGTATCAACTGGGAAGCCCATTACAAAAGTTGGTTCAATTAATTCATGGCGTGCAACGTGTTCAAAAATCTCTTCAGCAAGCTTTCCGGTAATCCACTTTGGATCAATCTTCATGCCTAGCTTTTCAGCGATCTTCTTCAATTCTGCAATAGGGGTAAGGGCTGTAACGCTTTGCCCAACACCATTAGAAATAGCGTCATACAAGGAGATCTGCTTCCACTGGCCGCCTAGATCTGCCTGGCGTCCATCATGATGTGTGACGACATGTGAACCGGCAACTGCCATCGCAGCATTCTGAACAAGGGTGCGCGTTAAATCAGCGATAGACATCCAGTCGCCATAGGCCATGTAACTTTCAATCATTGCAAACTCAGGTGAGTGAGATGAGTCAGCACCTTCATTACGGAAGTTACGGTTGATTTCAAATACTCGTTCGATACCACCAACAACACAGCGCTTTAAGAATAGTTCTGGTGCAATACGTAGGTACAGATCCATGTCATAAGCATTAGAGAATGATTTGAATGGGCGTGCAGCCGCTCCACCATGCATCACCTGAAGCATTGGAGTTTCAACTTCAACAAAGTTTGCTTTATCAAATGTGTCTCGAAGTGACTTCATGACAGCTGGGCGCATACGAGCATTGCTGCGTGCTTCTGGGCGAACAATTAAGTCCACATAACGCATACGAACGCGAGTCTCTTCTGACATTGGTTTGTGATCATTTGGCAATGGACGTAGTGACTTTGAAGCCAGAGTCCAAGAGTTAGCAAGGATTGAAAGTTCTCCGCGCTTTGACGTAATAATCTCGCCCGTTACAGAAACAATGTCACCTAAATCAATATCAGCTTTCCATGAATCAAGAACTTCTTGACCGACCTTGTCCAATGACAACATGGCTTGTAGTTCTGTTCCATCACCTTCGCGCAACGTTGCAAAGCAAAGCTTTCCTGTATCGCGCTTAAAGATGATTCGTCCTGTTAGAGATTCGATATCTCCTGTAGCAACATCAATTTCAAGTCCAACATACTTCTCGCGAATTTCAACAAGAGATTTCGTGCGGGGTACTGAGACTGGATATGGCTCAATATTGCGCTCTAATAATGAGGCGCGCTTTTCACGTCGAATACGGAGCTGCTCAGGCAGATCCTCTTCAATCGGTGCGTTTTCTGTGCTCATAGGTTGCGAAGTCTACCGACTTAGGCATTTCGTTCGTGAATTAGGCGAAGTCCGATGAGGGTCAAATCAGGCTCATGATGGTCGATTGTTTCTGAAACTCCGATTATCAATGGGGCTAATCCACCTGTTGCAATAACTGTTGGCTTTTCGGAATATGAATCCATTAGTTCTGCCGAAATTCGATCAACTAATCCATCAACTTGGCCAGCAAATCCATAAATAGTTCCCGATTGCAAAGCCTCAACAGTGTTCTTGCCTATGACATTTTTTGGTCTGATTAACTCGACCTTGCGCAGCTGGGCAGCGCGAGCAGCTAAGGCGTCAACTGAGATTTCGATTCCTGGAGCCAATGCTCCCCCTAGAAATTCTCCTTTAGGTGAGACAACATCAAGGTTTGTTGAAGTTCCAAAGTCCACAACGATTGCTGGACCACCAAACAAGGTGTGAGCAGCCAAGGTGTTAACAATGCGATCTGCACCAATTTCCTTTGGGTTATCAACTAGTAGTGGCACACCAGTTTTGATGCCTGGCTCAACAATAGTTACTGGAACATCTGAGAAATAATCGGTAATCATTGTGCGAAGTTCGCGCAACGTTGCAGGAACTGTTGAACAAACAGCTAAACCTGTCACCGTGTAATCCTCGATCAGAGATCGATACTGCAGCCACAATTCATCAGCGGTACTGCGAGGATCTGTTTTAACTCTCCAAGAATGAACCATTTCTTTGTCATCAAAGATTCCAAGAACGGTATTTGTATTTCCAACATCAACTGTTAATAACATGGTTATCTACCCACCATTGGCATGTTGTCAATCAAGCGAACTCCCTCAACCCATCCGGCGATAATTGCTCTGCGGTTTGCTGTGCTCTCATTTGCTAGTGAGAAATCCTTTTCATCAATAATCGTTGCGTAATCCTTATCGAATCCAGGCTCAGTAGATAGCGTTGTATTGAGTACCTCCTGCGCAATTTCAACTGTTGGGGCTAGCTTTGCCGCCGCTAACGCACGATGAATAACTAGTGCGACATTTCGGCCCGTTTCACTCAGTCGCAGATTGCGTGAGGACATAGCCAAACCATCAAATTCACGAACCGTCGGAACACTAATGATCTCAACTTTGCTCTTCATCGCTTTAACAATTGTTAACTGCTGAAAATCTTTTTCGCCAAAAACAGCCTTGTCTGGCTTTGCAATGGCATAGAGGCGATCAATCACTGTAACAACACCGTCAAAGTGTCCAGGACGCGATGCACCTTCAAATACATTTCCTAAGGCTCCAGCGCTAAGAGTTGTGAATCCTTCTGGGTAAAGGTCTTCGTACTCTGGAAACCACACTTCGGTAGCGCCAGCAATTGTTGCAATTTCGATATCGCGCTCTGGTGATCGTGGATACTGTTCTAAATCTGATTTGTTTTCGAACTGTAATGGATTTACAAAGATGCTTACGATTACATCTTTATCCAATGTGCGCGCACGTTTAATCAACGCTTGGTGGCCCTTATGCAAGGCACCCATAGTTGGCACTAACACAGTCATTTCAGTGGCTCCAGTCCTTTCGTGGGGTACCGGGCGAGATACAACAAAGTTTACCTCTAAGCAGGCAATTGCTCCAAAAGTTCTTTTATTGCTCCATGCGTGAGCAGGATTGCATCAGGCTCAATTTCAAACCAAGGCTGTAAAACAAATCGACGCTCATGTGCGCGTGGGTGTGGCAACTGCAATTCATCAGCCTTACTTAACAACCCCCCGTATTGAATGAGGTCTAAATCAATGGTCCGGGGTCCCCAATGTTCAATTCGCTCCCGACCTAAACTCTTTTCGATGCCATGTAGCAATGACAATAGATCCATTGCGGGCAGATCGCTTTCAATAATGCACACAGCATTTAAGTAATCAGGTTGCTCTGGTCCACCAACTGGTGTGGTTGTGTAATAGCTAGATATCAACTGAACATCAGTTGCTTCGCGAAGTAGTGCAATTGCTAAATCAAGATTCTCTTTTGGTTCACCGATATTGGCACCAAGTGCGATTACAGCTTTCATCGTGATCTAGTTACAACAACTGCAATATCTTTCAATTGCGCAGCCACCGGGGCTTGAGGCTTATGCACGGTGACAGTCACAGACTGCACTTTAAGGTGTTGGTTTAGTACTCGCTCTGCAATTCGAGCGGCTAGCTTCTCGATTAAGTTGACAGGATTACTTGTTATCTCTTCGACAACCAAATCGGTGATCTCGGCATAATTGACGGTATCTGCAATCGCATCTGATTGTGAAGCCGCCTTCAAATCGACTGACAATGTTAAGTCCACAAAGAAATCTTGACCATCTTTGCGCTCTTGCTCAAATAATCCGTGATAACCAAAAGCATGGATGCCTGTTAGAACAATCTGATCACTCACTGTGCCAACACCTCCTTATGTGGTTTCACGCTATGAACTCTAACCGCCCACACACCTGTGGTGGCAAGTCGCTTTGTTAAATCAATTGTTGCTTGTTCACGTTCATCTGGAGATTCCCCACCGAGAAAACGCTTACGCGATGCTCCAATTAAAACTGGATATCCCAAATCAACGAAGGAATCGACTGAATCAATGATCTCCCAGTTATGTTCGGCAGCTTTAGCAAAACCTAAACCTGGATCAATAATTAGATTACTAACTTCAATACCTGCATCCAAAGCAGCGGTAATGCGCTCTTGTAGCTCTGAAATCACATCAATGACGACATCGTTGTAAATGGCCTTTGAATTCATATCTTTTGACTGTCCGCGCCAGTGCATTGCAATGTATGGCACTCCTAGACGGGCAGCGGTTTGCAACATAAGAGGGTCTGCTAATCCCCCGCTGACATCATTGATGATTGATGCACCAGCTTTGATTGCGGCCTCTGCTGTACTTGCACGCATTGTGTCAATGCTGATTTTTACGTCATGTTTTGCCAATTCAGTTATGACCGGGATAGTGCGTGTTATTTCTTCTGCTTCACTTACGCGTTCCGCTCCAGGTCTAGTTGACTCTCCACCGATGTCAATGATGTCAACACCTTCTGCAATCATTTCTAAACCACGTGCAACAGCCGCATCAAATTCATTATGTCTTCCACCATCGGCAAAAGAGTCAGGGGTAACGTTTAAAATGCCCATGATCAACATGAGTATTACGCCTTAGTGATAAGTGAAATTGCTTCTGCACGTGTAGCAGGATTTAGCAATGCGCCACGGACTGCAGATGTTGTAGTTCGAGCATGGGACTTTTTGACTCCACGCATCGACATACACAAATGCTCACAATCAATAATCACAATCACACCTAGCGGATCCAAGATCTTCACCATGGCATCTGCGATCTGAGTAGTTAAGCGCTCCTGCACCTGTGGGCGCTTTGCATACAAATCAACCAAACGCGCAAGCTTTGAAAGTCCGGTGATCTTCCCGCGTGGGATATATCCGATATGTGCAACGCCGTGGAACGGAGTTAAGTGATGCTCGCAATGTGAAAAGACTTCAATGTCTCGAACGATTACTAACTCTTCATGGCCAATATCAAAAGTTGTTGTTAAAACATCTTCTGGTGATTGCCACAATCCTTCAAAGTTTTCCTTCATCGCACGAGCAACGCGTGCAGGAGTTTCCTTTAGCCCTTCACGTTCAGGGTCTTCGCCAAGGGCAATAAGTAGCTCACGGACAGCCTTTTCAGCGCGTTCCTGGTCATAAGGACCAGATGCGCGACCATCAGAGACAGTCACTTTATTTACCGTCACTTGCAGCCTTCTTGCGACGCGTTGGTTTCTTTGCTTCTACTGGTGCCACAACAATGCGCTCTGGAACATCCACTGGTGGCTGCTCAGATGGAATACGAGTGGCAGAACCGGTCCATGCAGGACGCTTAGTCACTAACTTTACCTTTTTAAAGATTGCTACGATTTCATCTTTGTTTAAAGTTTCCTTTTCAAGAAGTTCAATCACCATCTCATCAAGAATCTTGCGATTAGCAACCAAAATATCAAATGCTTCTTGGTGGGCATTTTCAATTAATTGGCGAATCTCGCGATCAACAATACCTGCGATATTTTCGCTGTAGTTGCGTTGATGGCCGTAATCGCGACCCAGGAATGGTTCAGACGCTCCGCCACCAAGTTTGATTGCACCGATTGCTTCAGTCATTCCGTATTGAGTAACCATTGCGCGAGCTAGCTCTGTCGCCTTCTCAATGTCATTAGAAGCACCGGTTGATGGATCGTGGAAAATCAACTCTTCTGCTGCTCGTCCACCTAATGAATACGCCAACTGATCAAGTAATTGATTACGAGTAGTTGAGTATTTGTCCTCATCTGGCAGAACCATGGTGTAACCAAGTGCGCGGCCACGAGGCATGATCGTCACCTTGTGAACAGGATCTGTGTGTGGCAAAGCATGTGCAACAAGTGCGTGACCGGCTTCGTGATAGGCAGTGACTCGACGTTCTTCATCACTCATCAAACGAGATTTGCGTTGTGGCCCCGCCATTACTCGATCAATAGCTTCATCTAGTTCTAGGTTTCCAATAACTGCCTTGTTTTCGCGAGCAGACAAAAGTGCTGCTTCGTTAAGCACATTAGACAAGTCAGCGCCAGTAAAACCAGGGGTGCGACGTGCGTAATCAACTAGCTTTACCTCATCACTAAGTGGCTTGCCTTTTGCGTGCACTTGCAAGATCGCTTCGCGACCTTTGAGATCAGGACGATCAACAGCGATCTGGCGATCAAAACGACCTGGACGAAGCAACGCTGGATCTAGAACATCTGGACGGTTAGTTGCAGCGATCAAAATAACTTTAGAGTTTTCCTCAAAGCCATCCATCTCAACAAGTAATTGGTTGAGTGTTTGTTCACGTTCATCGTGACCACCACCCATACCTGCGCCACGTTGGCGACCAACAGCATCAATTTCATCGATGAAAACAATTGCTGGAGCGTTTGCTTTTGCTTGATTGAACAAATCGCGCACACGTGCTGCACCAACACCAACAAACATTTCAACAAAGTCAGAACCTGAAATTGAATAGAAAGGGACTCCTGCTTCACCTGCTACTGCGCGTGCAAGAAGTGTCTTACCTGTTCCTGGAGGACCAAACAATAAAACACCCTTAGGAATCTTTGCGCCAAGAGGCGCGTACTTTTCTGGGTTTGCAAGGAAGTCTTTAATTTCATCCAATTCAGCAAGTGCTTCCTCTGCTCCTGCAACATCTTTAAATGTCGTCTTAGGTACATCGTTATCTTGCAATTTGGCACGAGACTTTCCAAATTGAAATACCTTATTGCCACCTTGAGCTTGACTCATCATCCAAAAGAACAAGAGTCCGATGAGTAAGAATGGGACGATTGAGAAGAGGAATGAAAAGAGTAGTGACTGCGAAGGAACCTTTACATTCCAGCCCTTTGATGGTGGATTAGCAGTTAAGGCGTCAACCAAGGTTGGTTCTTGTCGGGCAACATAGAAAGATTCAACCTTTGAGTCGCCATTAATTGTGTTGCCAGGAGTAAGTATTAGGCGAATCTTCTGATCTTTATCAACTAGCTCTGCCGAAAGAACCTTTGACTGAGTAATGGCATCGATAGCTTGAGAGGTTTCAATTTGAGTGTATTTATTTCCAGCAGATGAGATCTGGCCAAAAACTGTTACCGCAAAGATTGCCGCAATAATCCAAAAAAGCGGTCCACGAAATATCTTGCTACCAGTATTTGCCGGCTTCTTAGGCATTTTCTTGCTGGTAAAACTCTTCTTCATTGGCTTCTTAGGCTTTTGCACTTGTGACATATCTGGGGATTCTCGTTTCTAATTCTTATTCGTACATGTGCTTAGCAAGCACGCCAATAAAGGGAAGGTTGCGGTACTTCTCATCGAAATCGAGCCCATACCCAATTACGAAATCTTTTGGAATATCAAAGCCAACGTACTTGACGTTTACTTCAACCTTTGCTGCCTCTGGCTTGCGCAAGATTGAAAGAATTTCGACAGAACCAACTCCGCGTGATTCAAGGTTTGCCTTTAGCCAAGATAGTGTTAAGCCTGAATCCACAATGTCTTCAACGATCAAAACATTGCGACCAGTGATATCGCGATCCAAATCTTTAAGAATTCGCACAACTCCGCTGGACTTTGTTCCGGATCCATAGGATGAAACTGCCATCCAGTCCATATCTATGTGACGTTGCAATGCGCGTGAAAGATCAGCAACTGCCATAACCGCACCCTTTAAAACTCCAACAAGTAAAAGGTCTTTACCTTCGTAATCTTTATCAACCTGTGCGGCAAGCTCTTTGATACGTGCTTGCAACTGTTCTTCGGTCACGATTACGCGTTCGATATCGCCCTTGACTGCTTCTAAATCCACGGTTCTCCCTATGGTCTGTGCGGTGAGAGCGAAAGTCTGCCCGAAATTCGCTCAACCTTCACACCGCCGGGGAGATTGAGCGCACCTTGGCCGCTCCACGAGGAGATTAGGGCTTCAACTGCGCTTACATGTTCGGCTGAGACCGATCCTGAAGGAGCACCCGCGGCATAGATGGCAGATCGAAGAATTCGGGTGCGAATTGCTCGAGGCAAGGATTCAAGATGGGCGCAATCCAAGTCATGCAGATCCAGATGGATCTCTTCCCGCTTTGCCCAATGGTCAAGTGCATCTGCATCATCTCGTAATAGGTGAGAGCTTCGAGCCAAGGCATCTGAAATTCCTGGGCCAATAGTTTTTTCTAAAACCGGAAGTGCTTCGGTGCGAACACGAACACGTGCAAACTGCGAATCTTGATTGTGTGGATCATTCCAGTAATCCAAACCTACTTCTTTGCAAAACTCTTCGTTTTGGTTACGAGTAATTTCAAGAAGTGGTCGCACATAAAGCCCATTGTGATGTGCCATTCCAGATAGCGAACGAGTTCCTGAGCCCCGAGCAAGTCCTAACAAAACAGTTTCGGCCTGATCATCTTTTGTGTGGCCAAGAAAAACTGCAACTGCATTTTCTTGTTCGGCAACTTCATTGAGCGCTTCATACCTAGCCTTACGTGCTGATGCTTCTAAACCTTCTTTGATATCAACGGTGACTTTCTTGATTACACAGCTCAGACCAAACTTTGAAAGTTGTGTTACAACTTTTTCTGCTTGTGCAGATGAGGCAGCTTGTAGTTGATGATCGACAGTTACACCAATAACAGTAATCGCAAGTTTTTCTGCTTCAACAGAAAGTGCGTAAGCAAGTGCTAAAGAATCTGCACCGCCAGATACGGCGACAATTACTTTGTCTCCAGCTTCATATCTTTCCAGCCAGGTTCGAACCGCGTTGCGAACTGCAGGAACGGCCGTTGTCATAGGACAAGAGTAGTGCTGGTTTAGACGCGACCACCAAATGGCATCAAGCCCTTAATGCTGTATATGTTTGAATACAGCAAGCCGCGGTCTTTAGAGTTGGCTTCCCACATCATTCCGTTACCCGCATAAATCGTGATGTGGTGAATTGTTGAGATGTTTCCCTTGTAAGAGTAGAAGAGCAAGTCTCCTGGGACCAGATCCTTTAACGAAACATGCTGGGTATACCCAGAATATAAAGCTGAATTGAGGCGATCCCAGTTTGGCCAACCAAGTCCAGCTGCTTTATATGCAGCGTAAACAAGTCCTGAGCAATCGAAAGAGTTTGGTCCTTCAGATCCCCAAATGTATGGCTTACGTGCAAGAACTTGTGCCTTGGCAAATGCAACAGCCTTGTCACGCTGTTCTTGAGTAGTTCTAGATGTTGATCGACCTTTAAATCCAATATCTGGCCAGACGCTTTTTTGTCCGCCAGTTTGTGCAGCGGTGTTGGCTTGGCTCTCTTCGAGTAATGCGAGTTGTCTTTGTTGCTCAAGTGTTGTTCGAACTTTTCGTGCACTCATTAACTGGCGCATTAACTCATCTTGAACTTTTTGTAACTTAGCAACTTCTTTTGCTTGCTCTGCTTTTGCATCATCTGCAATCTTCTTCGTTGCCGCTACTTTATCTGTTGCGACTTGCTGCACAGCTTTTGCGGTATCTGCTGCAGCTTTGGCTTTACGCGCAGCTGCTTCAGCTTCTTTAAACTGTGCAAGGGCAACTGAATTTTGTGCACCTAGTGTGCTCAGTGTTGATAGCTGATCAATCAAATCTTGTGGACCGTTGGCACTTAGTAAAGGCTGAATATCGCTCATGCTTCCGCCCATGATGTAGGCATTTGATGCCAGGCGACCAATAGTTTTGTGCGCTTCTGCAACTGCTGCTGCAGTTTCTGCGGCATGTTTTGCAGCAGCCATAGCAAGTGAAGTTGCAACAGCTAACTCTGCTTGAGCTTTTCTATACACAGCAGCTGCAGCATTTGCTTTTGCAGTTAGCGCCCGAAGGCTTTGATTGGCTGCAGCTAACTTTTTAGCTTGCGCATCAGCAATCTTTTTCTTTGCTGCTTCCACTTTCTTTGCAGCTTCGATTTCAGCCACAGTTGGTTTAGGGACCGCAACAGCCGGCACCGACGAAATCGTCAGCCCCAGAATTACAGCAAGCGAGATCGCCCTAAACTTTTTCACTTAAAACCTTTCGAAAGGGAAGGTCTAAAGAATAAATGGCCAACCTTAGAAAAGCGGGGTTTTACCTGTGAGTGTCCCTAATTTGCTACATCACGACGAACAAAAAGCACTGAAGCAACAATTGCCCCCACCGCTACATATAACCCACCGACAGTAAGTGCATGTTTGTAGGTCAGATCTACCGCTCCACCAGTGGCGATTGCAGATAGTTGGGCACCTGGCAGCCAGCTCTGTAAGGAATTTCTTACTGCTATCAATAAGTTCTCAACTATCAATAACCACAAAACAGCGAAAGAAATTGCGCTAATTGGGGAGCGCAAAAGGAGACCGAGAATCATTCCAACAATTCCGAAGGCAACAACGGAAATTGTCACATTCGTAAAGGTGGTGAAAATAGCTTCAAACCCATCGGAGGTGAACCAAAGATCTGTGTTCACTTCGGCACCTGGGGCAAGGATGTAAGAAATGGTAATACTGACAACAGCGGCAATTGCGATCATTGCGATCGCAAATAGCATCATAGAAACTAACTTTCCGACAAGAATTTTCATGCGGCCCGGTTGGCGAATCAGTAGGTTACGTAAGGTGCCGTATGTGTACTCCTGGGCCGTTTGTGCGGCAAAGACGCACAATGCAATGATTCCTAAGAATCCTCCGACGGAGGCAAAGCCGTTAACTGATCCACTTGCTAGCGCTAAAACTTCTCTACTAATTGATCGACCTCGATCACCATTTCCTTGAGGTGAATCAATCATCAAGTAGATAAAAGATGTAATCAAACCTGTGAAGAAGAGCGCTGCTCCTATCGTGCCAAAAAACAATGTCGGACGACGAAGCTTGCGTAGTTCTGCTCTGACGACATTTAACATTACTTGTCCCCCGTCATTTCAAAGAAAGTCTCTTCTAGATTTGGCAGCTGAGGAGCAAGTTGTGCCAATGTGATTCCTGCATCGAAGGCCGCCTTGTTCAATACTGGTGCCCAATCCATCTCAGCCAACACATGAACAGAGTCATTTCTAATCACAGCATGATGTCCGGCTGCTTCTGCTATCTCCACAATTTTCAGCAAATCAGAATGGTTGAGTGATTTAGCAATAATCGTTGGTTGCTGTTGAGCCATTAATTCACCAATTGGACCAGCAAAAACAATCTCTCCCTTACGCAACATAACAATGTAATCACTAATAATTTCTAGCTCAGACAACAAGTGTGAAGAAACAAATACCGTCGTTCCTTCATTTGCTAGATCGCGCAAGAGTGCTCGCACTTCTTGAATTCCTTCAGGATCTAAGCCATTTGTTGGTTCATCCAACATTAACAATTTTGGTTCTGGTAGTAGGGCTGCAGCAATTCCTAACCGCTGCTTCATACCAAGTGAATATGTTTTAAACTTTGACTTACCGCGATCTCCAAGACCAACTTTGTCGAGTAATTGCTGAACTCGCTCAATTGGAAATCCGCCAAGTTTTGCTAGAACCATTAAGTTTTCATATCCCGACAGTGCTGGATAAAAAGCCGGTCCTTCGATCATTGCACCGACTCGACTTAAATACTTTTCGGGATGCTCTATTGGCTCACCAAGGATGTGGCCCTGCCCAGTAGTTGGTGTAATCAGGCCGAGCAACATTCGCATAGTGGTCGTCTTGCCCGATCCGTTAGGGCCAACAAAGCCACACACCGTCCCTAAAGGGACTTCAAAGTTGATATGTGAGACCGCTAAGCGATCATCATATTTTTTGGAGAGATCTGAGACTGAAATAGCAGTATTAGGCATACCCCTTACTCTGCCACAATTAGCCCATGAGCAAACGACCTTGGGGTTATCAACCTCGTAAGGATTCACTGGGACCTGACTGGGAATTACATCCACAGACACATTCAGTGCGCGCTGGTTTAGCTCGATCTGGTTTTGGCGAAACATCTGAGGCTTTGTATCTCAATAGTGGTTTCACATATTCATCTGCTGAAGAAGCATTTGATTCCTTTGCCGAAGAAACAGATCACTACTTATATAGCCGTTTTCATAACCCAACAATTGCCATGTTTGAAAAGCGTCTTGCTGCAATTGAAGGCGCTGAAATGTGCGTGGCAACAGGTTCTGGAATGTCTGCCATGTTCGCATCTCTTGCATGCCTAGTTGAGCAAGGTGACCACGTAGTTGCCTCTGCTGCAATGTTTTCTTCTTGCCATGTTGTTATTACAGAATTCTTACCAAAGTGGGGCGTGACCTTTGAATTAGTAAAGGGTAACAATCCTGCCGATTGGGCTAAAGCACTAAGCAAGCCGACTAAGGCTGTCTTTATCGAAACACCGAGTAATCCATTATTAGAGATTGTTGATATCAAAATGGTGAGCGATCTTGCACATAAGGTTGGTGCAACTGTAATTGTTGATAACGTGATGGCTTCACCTGTCCTGCAAAAGCCATTACAACTTGGTGCAGATGTGGTCATGTATTCAGCGACAAAGCACATTGATGGTCAGGGTCGAGTATTAGCTGGCGCATTACTTGGTTCTGCAGATTACATCGTCGAAAAACTTCTACCATTCGTTCGTCACACAGGACCAGCCCTTAGTTCTTTCAATGCCTGGGTTCTTGTTAAATCACTTGAAACAATGCACATGCGTGTTGAGAGCATGGTTTCAAATGCACAAGGAGTTGCAGAGTTCTTAGAAAAGCAACCTGCAATCAAATCTGTTCGCTATCCGGGACTAAAGTCTCACCCTGAACACGAATTAGCAATGAAACAGATGAACAATGGCGGCGGAAGCACTATCGGGATTGAATTCAAGGGCTCTCAAGAAGAGGTCTTTGCCTTCATGAACAAGCTCCGTGTGATCGATATTTCTAACAACTTAGGTGATAGCAAGTCTCTTATTACTCATCCTGCATCTACTACACACCGACGTTTAGCCCCTGAAGTACAAGCAGAAATGGGCATAACAGGATCAGTGTTGCGTTTATCTATTGGATTAGAACATTCATCAGATCTCATTAAAGACCTAGAGCAGGCCTTAGCTAAGTAATTGTGCTGCAACAAGTACAACTGAAAGCAAACTTAAGTAAGTAATTGACCACTGGAAGATTTTTCCGGCAACTTTTCCATACTCCGGTGAGCCTTCTTTAAGAGCAAGTAATTGGCGTGCAAAAACTAAACCAAGTGCAATGGTTACAACCATTGACCATGTTGGCAGATCTGCTGAACTAATTAACCAAATAGATGAAGCAATCATCAGGGTTGTGTGGAACCACATCTCACCTAGTACGCGTGCCTTTGTTGCAACAACAGGAAGCATTGGCGTGCCTGCAGCTGCATAATCATCTTTGTACTTAATGGCTAGCGCCCAGAAATGTGGTGGCGTCCAAAAGAAAATAACAAAGAAAAATGCCCACGGTGTTACTGACAATGAATTGGTAACAGCCGCCCAACCAATTAAAACGGGCATACATCCTGCAGCGCCACCCCAAACTATGTTTTGTGAGGTTCTTTGCTTAAGTGCCATTGTGTAAACAACGACATAAAAAACAATTGCAATCAGTGCTAACAAGGTTGCTAGCGGTGTTGTGAAGAGCCAGAACAATGTAAGTGACAGAATTCCAATCACCGATGCAAATACTGTTGCTTTTGTCTTAGAGATCAGTCCGGTAACAATTGGGCGCTTTGCTGTGCGCGCCATTAATTTATCTAAATCACTTTCAATAACCATGTTGAATGCGTTTGCACTTCCGGCCGCTAACGTTCCTGCAAAGATTGTCGCAATAGCCAATCCAAAATCTGGAAGACCTTGTGCGGCCAAGACCATTGCCGGTAATGTGGAAACGAGCAGTAATTCAACGACCCTTAATTTCATCAGGTCTAGATATCCCCGCATAGCAACGCTCACTGGACAAGGTTACTCAGCGATTTAATTTGCGCATCACAGTCTCCTCACAGGGATAATAGTTACCTTGCTCTCAACGAAGGGATTTACCATGACTGAGAACAACAAGCCCGAATGGTTTGAGATCGCAGAAAACGATGGTCCGGCGCTACCACCAAAGGCATCAAAGACTCTGCCGCTTGCTGCAGTGATCGCCACCGCGTTGATCCTTGGAGTTGGCGCAGTTGTTGCACAGGTTCAAGAAGAATCCCCCGCTACAGCGGTCGAAATAGCTTCTGTGCAGACAACTGCTTCTAGCAGCACTGCATCACCCACATCAGTTGCTCAAGTTTCAAACCCTTCAACTAGCTCAACAATTGCTGGAACGTCAGGACTCCAAAACCCATCTATCGCTCAGTTACCAACAAAGGGTGAAGATGACGATGATCATGAAGGACGCTCACACAAAGGCGATCATGATGACGATGATGATGAAGACGAAGGCGATGACGACTAACTAGTACAGTTAGGGAATGCGCAATCGCTTTCTATCTTTAGTTCTTGTAACTTCGCTCTGTGCCATTGCTATACCGGCGCAGGGCGAAGTTGTTTCACCAGAATCAAAAATGAAGTTAATCAAGACAATTAACGGCTCTATTTCACCAAAGTCAGTTAGATCTTCAGGTGATGGCGTGGTGAGCGCTCACAACATGATGTATCGACATTCAGTCACTATTTATGATGCTAAGAGTTTCGAACTAATCAAAACAGTTCCTGACTCTGTTTCTTTGCAGAGCTACGGGTATTCCAAGAGTGCTGCAATCTTCAAAGGTTCACCTGTTGAGGGAACATTCTCACCGGATGGTAAGTATCTCTATGTGAGTAACTACGCGATGTATGGACCTGGATACAACAAAGAAGGACATGACACATGTTCTCCAGCATCTGGCTATGACAAAAGTTTTGTGTATCGAATAAACCGCAGCAATTATGAAATAGACGCAATTTACCCAGTTGGGTCTGTTCCTAAAGTTGTAGAAGCAACACCTGATAATAAGTATGTGTTAGCTGCAAACTGGTGTTCTTACACGGTATCGGTTATTTCAGTTGATGCTCAAAAGGTTGTTAAAACAATCAAAATCGGTCGTTATCCACGAGGTATTGCAATCTCTAATGACTCAAAGCGCGCATACGTGGCTGAGATGGGTGGCAACAGAATCCATGTCATTAACTTAGAAGATTTCACAGTTTCTTACATTCCAATTGGAAGTAATCCCCGTGCAATAGTTTTATCTCCAAACAACACAAAGATGTATGTCACCATGAATCTTTCCGGAAAAGTTGCCTCGTGGGATTTGATGGCAAACAAAGCCGGTAAATCTGTAAAAACTGGTGAAGCAGCGCGAAGCCTAGCTATCTCATCAGATGGTTCAACCATGTTTGTTGTTAACTTTAAAAGTGACACGATGTCTAAGGTGCGAACTAGCGACATGAAGGTATTAGAAACAATAAGAGCCTGTAATGAGCCAATCGGAGTTACATACGACAATCCAACAGGGAACACTTGGGTTGCATGCTACAAAGGACAGATAAAGATTTACTCCAACAATTAAGGCGCTGGACTTATCTCTGCCGGAATATTTGGAGCAGCAATTCTTCCAAGAACTCGATCAATTGCAGCACGAGCTTTGTTTAGCGCTGCATTTCCTTTAGCTATGTCATCTGCAAGCGTCACAAAGACATACTCACGATCAGTTGATTGCACGTAACCAGCAAGTGTTGCAGTACCGTTTAGTGTTCCAGTCTTAGCTCTCACGAGACCCACAGCCGATGGGGCAGTTTTTAAAAACCTATTTTCTAATGTTCCTGATATTCCACCTACAGGTAAAGAGTTATATAACAGCGCATATTTCTGGTCGATACGAATCTTGTAGAGAAGCTCACCCATGAGCTTTGCAGTAATTTTGTTTTTCTTAGATAGTCCACTTGCATCTGCAACAACTAATTTGCTGTCATCAATTTCAAGCTGGGTCAATAAGGTGCGGAAAATTGTTTCTATACCCTTGATATTTGGAGAATATCCAGCAGCACGCGCGGCTAATCCTGCTAGTCGATCAGCCAGTAAGTTATCGCTCCACAACATCATCCAGTCGAGTATTTGTGCAACTGTAGGTGAGTTTTCTGAGACAACTAAATCACCTTGAGCCAGAAAGGCTTCGTCATCAGTAACTTGCTTGAAAACTGGCTTGAATCCTCGCTTTGCCCAAAAAGCTTTTAGGTTGGCAATATCTTTGGAATAAAGATTGCTATACAAGACCTTGTAATTCTTTAGTGATCCACCATTAGCTTGTTTAACTGCAGACAATGTATTGAAACCCATATACGGCAATGAAGCTCTGTTCATCTTGCGTGCAACATTGTGATCCAGGCTAATCCACGGATCAAATGATCCTCGGATAACAACTGTTTTTTCTTCCGGCGCAATGTT
>Ga0214923_10003554_pt1 | contig 19460 bp, 15 predicted proteins | sample LL1510_MetaG_FD_177993 | JGI IMG/M metagenome (GOLD analysis project Ga0214923, IMG submission 177993) | Freshwater microbial communities from Lake Lanier, Atlanta, Georgia, United States - LL-1510 | ecosystem: Environmental > Aquatic > Freshwater > Lake | place: USA: Georgia | collected...
ATCGTAACGAGTAGTGCAAGTACCAAGAACAATAAAATAAAAACAGGAATAGAAACCGGAATAGTAACAGTAAAAAGTTCGCAGTCACATAATTCTGAAAAAGAAAAGGCAGTTTCCGTATCGCCAAAAACTAGAAGAGAAGAAAAAGGAAGAAGAAAAGGAAAAGGAAGAGAGAGAGGAAAAAGAACTAGACATGCAGGGGGTGGTAGTGGAACGCGTAAAAAATATAATCGCAAATTACGTACAACTCGTGGTAGAAAAAGATAGATAATATTTATTGCATATAGTATATTAAAATTACCCAAATTTTAGCAAAATATTTATATTATATAGACATACTATATAATATAAAAATGAGTTGTGGTTGTAGTTTACAAAAAGGCGGAGCGTATGAAGGTCCTCAATTTTCTACGCAGCAAGGCGGCGGAACTAGAAGACGCAAACATATGCGCCGTCATCGCCGAAGCGGAACGCGTAAGATGCGCGCACACGGACGCAAACGCGCCTGCAAATGCCCCGGAGGATGCAAACGTTCTACTTGCCCTTGCTGCACAGGAAAACGTTTCTGCTGTACTAAAAGATGCCATAGTCGTGGATGCAAATGTTAACGTTTTACTGGAGCTTTAGCAGTTTAGCATTCAAAAATCGTATTTTGTATTTATTTTATAATTTCCTCTATTTTGGGTTATTATAAAAATTGAAAACATAATAAACATAATTTGGTATATACAAACAGAACAACCATAAAGGTTAACAAGCATAAGCATAACAGTAACAACAAACAACAACAAACACCACGACAAACAACTACGACATACAACAAAACAAATGACATCAACAAGTGAAAAAGAAACGACGCCGAAATACGACACTTCGTTCCGCTTATTAGATTTCAATATATTCGACGAGAAACGCGAAAAAGAAGAAGACGCCGACAACGATGAAGACCGCGACAACGATGAAGACCGCGGCGAAAAAAAATATAAAAAAGATGAAAGGTTCACAACAATTCAAATGTTCGGTCTAAACGAAAAAGGCGAAACGTGTGCCATTTTCGTTCGCGACTACCAACCATTCTTCTATATCAAGGTCGGCGATGAATGGACAATACCTCAAAAGGGTGCCTTTATTACACATTTAAAAGAGAAACTTGGTAAATTTTATGAAGAATCTATTTTGGATGTGGAGTCGAAACTGATTAAGAGGAAAAAGTTGTATGGGTTTGACGGAGGGAAAGAACACAAGTTTATTCTAATAAAGTTCAAAAATGTGGCGACGATGAATAAAGTGAAAAACATGTGGTTTAAAAATAAAGGCGGGAAACAAATTCTGAAGAAAGAAGGGTATCCTTATTTCAATACAAGAACGGAAATTTACGAAGCGAATATTCCGCCCGTTTTGCGATTCTTTCACGTTCACGATATAAGTCCATCGGGATGGATTGGTTTCGAGGCGAAGAAGGCGAAACAAATACGTGGTGCAACAAAAACGACGACATGTACCTATGAATATGAGCTTGCCTCGAGTGATATTGTCCCGCTCAACAACAAGGAAACGATTGTGCCCTATAAGATATGTAGTTTTGATATTGAGGCTAGCAGTAGTCATGGCGATTTCCCGATTCCTATCAAGACGTACAAGAAACTTGCTACAAATATCGTCGACGTGTGTGATGCAATTTGTCGCAAATCTGGGGCTACGACACCCGCCGAAGCGATGGAGCATATTACTCCTGCACTTTTGAAACAACTCATATACACTGCGTTTGGATATGGCGCACCGGCGCACCCCGATATTGACCGCATCTATACAAAGATTAAAGTTTCAGAACAGCGTCTTGCTACATTATTCGATGTATGGGTTTCGTTGCATATCCCTGACCTCAAAATGAATGAAGCCTTAAAGGAATGCAACACGATTGAGAAAATGTTTGAAAAAGTTGCCGAAAGTAATAAAGCACACGATGAAGAAGATGGCGGCGACGCGGAAGATGGCGAGGATGCTGAAGAAGAAGAATACGCAGACGTAGACGTTGATGTCGATATTGTGGAGAACGAGAATGACGACGACTATCACGGAGAACAAGGCGAAGAACAAGGCGACGAACAAGGTGAAGAAGATAAAGAAGCAAATCGATTGATGATGGCGTATGCAGGTATCTCGCCTTCGTCCGCGACTTCTGCAAAAGGAAAACCGAAAAAGGCTACAAAATCGGCAAAAACAGAAAACCAGCCTCCTATACAAAAAGAGACAGTCATTCACCTGATTACATCGCCATCGGACAAGATAGACCGCGAAACAAAAATCAACAAGTTGAACATCTCGCTCCAAGAAATATTCCCACCCGTCGAAGGCGATAAGGTCACATTCATCGGCTCGACATTCCTCACGTACGGCGAGAAACGCCCCTACCTTAACCACTGTGTCGTTCTCGATACATGCGACGCATTGACAAACGAGGTCGCAAATTCGGAGATACAGACATGTAAAACCGAGCGCGAATTATTGCTGGCATGGACTGATATAATCCAGCGCGAAAACCCGGATATTATCATTGGCTACAATATATGCGGTTTCGATTTCGAGTTCATGTTTCGCCGGTCGCTCGAAAACTCGTGCGAGAATGAGTTCTTGAAGTTGTCGCGAAATAAGGGCGAGTTTTGCGGGTCACGTGACTATAACACAGGTAAGATATGTATCAAAGAAAGCAGTATTGTTATTGCAAGCGGTCAGCACGATTTGCGGTATATTGATATGAAGGGTCGGCTTCAGATTGACTTGTACAATTATTTCCGCCGCGATTTTAATTTGACGTCGTATAAGTTGGACTATTGTGCAGGATACTTTATTGGAGATGGTGTAAAGAAGCTCGAACACTTGCCTACCGGAAATACGAAAGTCACGAGCTCGAATTTAATGGGACTTGAAAGTGGGAACTATATACATTTCGAGGAGTCGAGTCATTCGACGGACACGTATAAAGATGGCGCAAAATTCAAAGTCATGTGTGTCAATGCAGCCGAAAAAACATTTGAAATCGAAGGACACGAAAACCCGGATATGACAAAGTCGGTGCGCTGGGGGTTGGCGAAAGACGATGTAACGCCGCAGGATATTTTCAGGATGACAAATGAGGGACCTGCCGAGCGCGCAATTATTGCGAAATACTGTATTCAGGATTGTAACTTGGTTCATCATCTTATGAATAAAATCGACGTGATGACCGGATATATTGAGATGGCGAAGATTTGCAGTGTGCCGATTAGTTTCCTCGTATTGCGCGGACAAAGCATTAAGCTGACGAGTTTTATTGCAAAGAAATGTCGCGAGAAACGCACACTTATGCCAGTGATTGAAAAAAGTTTCGGAAACGAGAGTTATGAAGGTGCAATATGTCTTCCACCGAAGTGCAACTTGTACCTAGACAACCCAGTAGCATGTCTTGACTATTCATCTCTATATCCATCTTCCATGATTAGCGAGAATTTGTCGCAGGATAGTAAAGTATGGACAAAAGAATTCGACTTGGCGGGACAACTGGTTCGCGAAACTGGTGTGAAAGATATTTCGGGGAATTATATATATGATAACTTACCTGGTTACGAATACGTGGATGTGACATATGATACATATAAATGGGTTCCGAACCAACGCGGGCGCGCAATTAAAACCCTAAATGGTACTAAAATTTGCCGATTTGATCAACCAAAGGATGGGGTGAAAGCGATTATGCCGACAGTGCTCGAGGAACTACTCGCCGCCCGCAAAGCTACGCGCAAACTTGCTGAAGCAACCGAGGACCCCTTTATGGCGAACATTTTAGACAAACGACAACTTGGTTATAAAGTAACTGCGAATTCGCTTTATGGACAATGTGGTGCGAAGACGAGTACATTTTATGATGTGGATATTGCGGCTTCAACGACAGCGACGGGACGTAAGTTGCTAACCTATGGGAAACGGATTGTCGAAGAAGTGTATGGGGATGCGAAAGTAGAGTCGAAGAAATTCGGTTTTGTGAATACAAAAGCTGAGTACATATATGGTGACAGTGTTGCGAATTATACGCCTATATATATTAGAGAGAATGGTGGAGACATGAATATTATAAAGATAGATGAATTGGTTGAGTTATATGGGGACACAGCGGGATGGGTTTATAGCAAAGAAGAAGGAAAAGAAGGAAAAGAATATTGCGAGATGATTCCATCATCGAATATCGAAACATGGTCAGATAAAGGATGGACAAAACTTCATAGAATTATTCGTCATAAATTAGCGCCACATAAAAAAATGATGCGTGTACTGACACATACAGGACTAGTAGATGTAACAGATGACCATTCGCTTGTCGATATAACTGGTAAGGAAATATCTCCGAAAGATGTTGTTAAGAATAAAACGGAGTTGTTACATTTTGAACATGATACATATAAACATCGCGATGATATTCGGATTAATATGGGCAACAAAGTATGCGTCCCTGAATCGCAATATAAAGCCGCCGTTCAATGGGATAAGCTTAATCGGTTTCATGGACATACACTTTCATTGGACTATAATATTGAAAGTGAAACTGGGAAATCGAGTTATATAATAAAAATATCGAAGGATGGCAATGGCAAAAATAGTGAAAAGAATAAAAATCTTGTTAAAAAAATACATGAAATTTCATACCCCGATGGAGAATATGTATATGACCTTACGACCGAAAACCACCATTTTGCAGCAGGAATTGGAAATATGATAGTTCATAACACGGATTCTGTATTCTTTACATTTAATCTTGCTACATCGGATGGAATACCCATTCGCGGAAAGGATGCGCTAGAGATTACGATTGAGTTTGCGAAAGAGGTGGGCAATCTTGCTACGAAGTTCTTGAAGTCGCCGCATGCGTGGGTATATGAGAAAACGCTGATGCCGTTTTGCCTGCTTTCGAAGAAGCGATATATTGGGATGCTATATGAGGACAAACCGGAAAAACCGAAGCGCAAAAGTATGGGAATTGTTTTGAAGCGCCGCGACAATGCGCCGATTGTAAAGGATATATATGGCGGTGTCATTGATATTCTGATGAAGGAGCAAAACGTGGAGACGGCGATAAAATTTCTAAAATCATCGCTACAAAATTTAGTAGATGAGAAGGTTCCGATGGATAAACTTATCATCTCAAAGTCGCTGCGAAGTGGATATAAAAACCCGGCACAAATCGCGCATAAAGTATTAGCCGACCGTATGGGCAAGCGTGACCCAGGAAATAAACCAAGTATTGGCGACCGTATTCCGTTTGTCTATATCCAAAACCCCGATAAAAAAGCACTACAAGGCGACAGAATTGAACACCCCGACTTCATTGTAGCGAATAAAATTAAACCGAATTATGCTTTCTATATTACAAATCAGATTATGAAACCGATACAACAGGTATTTGCACTAGTACTGGAGAATATTCCGAGTTATAAGAGACAGGTGCCGGCACTTAAACGGAATATTGATGGATGGATTGATAAATTAAAAGACGAGGCGAGCGATGAAAAAATAAAGAAGAAGATAGCGGATATACGTAATAAGGAGGTGAAGAAGATATTGTTCGATGAATATTTGATAGAGATAGATAATACAACGAAAGGAAATCAAAATATAATGAACTTCTTCAAGAAGTCGTAGCAGATTTGGTAGTAAATATAAAAATAGATGAAAAATAGATGAAAAATAGATAAAAAATAATATATTCCTACTATATTATTTTTATAGACAACAAACACATAAAAAATCATCTGCATAATAGTAGTGCATTCTATATCCTATGCATTATTTGGTCTCCTTAACATGTGCTGAATTGCGTATGCACCGATCGAAACCCACATCGTTACTATCACCTTCGAACCTTCTGTAATTAACCATCGCATTGCTACGCAGTGTGGTGCCGATACCATGAACGGAGAGAGAATAAATCCGGTTATCGTAAATGGAGCACAATACATAGGATAGAAATGAACCGCAGCATAGTGTAGCGTAATCCACATCAAGTAGTAGCCAAACAACGAAATCAGTATCGTGAGTAACCACCACAGGATTGTAATCGCGTCTTTGATAAGATGGAGCAAATAGAATATAAAGCCGATGAAATCCGAAAACATGTTAGTAACTGATAGTCTATATGAATTTGCACCGTTGCGGTTGTTGCTGTTATAGGTGCTATTGTCGGGATACATAAAGAATGACGTTCTTGTCATGTGATATTAGTGTTCCGAAACTTCTCTGTTTTTCTGCTGTATTTATATTTTTACGAATTATGTAGTTCAATTTTACATACATCTTAATCTACCTCTGGATAATTGTTATCGTCGTTAGTATCGTCTCTACTAGTAGTGGTAGAATCCGTAGGTGTCGCATTAGTTATTGATATAGTATTACCACTATTACTAACGCTTCTTGATAATGTATTTGTAATAAGTCTTTCAATTTGCGGAACAATAGATGTTTCACTATTTGTATTTACTTGACTTCTAGGTAAATCAAACGAAAACACGATAGAGTTATCATTCACATTATCTACCGAGAGATTATCAAAGTCGTTGTTACCTGTTTGCATAAGAGTATTGAATATATTTGATATGCTAATATTATCTGGATTTTGAGAATCGTCGTTTGCACCATTTGCACCATTTGCACCATTTGCGTCGCCCTGGTTACTATCGGGAGCAGCGGTTTGAGGTGTTTCCGCAGGTCTTACAACATTAGAACGACACAAAGGGCACGTCGAATTTGTTTCAAGCCATGTCATCATTCGAAAAGGAACAAAACAATGTTTGCAATGTTTCAAGGTTAAAACTACCGATTCTGGGGTAAATGTTTCTCTTGTAATAGGACATTCGGTATTCAAAATGTAGTTGGAAGGTATTGAACCATACGTCATTATTTCAGTGTTCTCTTCTATTTCGGAAATAGTTAACCCTCCATTTATTCTTCTGTTTAATGCAGTAGTATTTGTATTTGGCGTCGGATTAAGTAAAACTGTGCGAGGTATCGAGTAAAAAATATTACCCATATCAAATAACGGACTTCTTGGTAACCCTGTACCTCTTGTACCTGCTGTACCTGCTGTACCTGCTGTATCTGTTGTATCTGTTGTCCCTGTTGTAGTTCTCGCGTCTCTCGCACCGACCCCATCATCGTTGAAAACAGTATGTTGTTGTTCATGCAAATTGCGATTATTGTGAGCACGTTCCCTTCGTCTACTTAATATCCTCCTTCGTTCATTTTGAAGTTCAATCATAGTTGATATACACGTTTCCATATTAGAATACATTTCATGAGTTCTTGAAACAAACCTTCCAAAACTACCCATTAAATCAAGATAACTATATTCAAAATCCATATTATAAGCATCATCGTAGTAAGAATGTCTTTGGCTATATCCTCTTAATTGACTATCAAAATATATACTATTTCTATTATTTCCATCATTCCCATCATCTCTTCTAGACATTGTATTGTTAGTTCGTTATATACTTATTTATATTATATATGTTTAAATATTAAATGTATTTAAATATTAAATACTATTTGTGTTAATAACATATACTTTAGTTACTTAACATAACGCGCCTCGATACTTAAATACATAAGTAATTATCTAAAATGACAGAACAAAATCCTCAACCACAAAATAGATTCGCTCAATATAATGACAAGGGTATAACGGGGCTAGCAAATTTAGGAAATACCTGTTTTATAAATGCGTGTATACAATGCCTTTCGCACACATATGAGCTAAACGATTTTTTATCAAAAGGGGATGGAGAATATAAAAAACATTTGAATAATAAACCAGAATCGGTTCTTTTAGTAGAGTGGGACGACCTTCGCAAACTGATGTGGAGTCAAAATTGTGTTATTTCGCCGGGGCGTTTTATAAACACTGTACAACGTATTGCGAAAATTACGAACCGCGATTTATTTACTGGCTGGTCTCAAAACGATTTGCCTGAATTTCTATTATTTTTATTTGATTCATTTCATAATGCACTAACGCGCGAAGTTATCATGGACATTAAGGGAAATATAAAAACAAAAAAAGACGAAATGGGGAAGGCGTGCTATGAAATGATGAAGACGCAGTATACAAAAGACTATTCGGAGTTTTTAAATATATTTTTTGGAATACACGTATCCGTACTAACACCGGCTCCCGAAAAAGGGAAAGAAGTGGCGACAAGTAATGCAGACTATTTTAATTATTTGAGTTTACGACCTGAACCATATATGTTAATACATTTACCAATCCCGTCCAAAGAAGAAGTAAATATCAAAAACAAGGATAAAAATGTAACACTGTTTCAATGTTTTGAGAAACAATGTGAATGCGAATTACTGGAAGGAGAGAATGCGTGGTTTAATGAAAAAGAGAATAAAAAACAGGATGTAAATAAAAGAATGTTGTTTTGGAGTCTTCCGAATATAATGATAATCGATATTAAGCGATTTATAACATCTATGAATGGAAGAAGTAAAAAGAATCAACAGTTTATAGACATTCCAATCAATAATGTCGACTTTTCAAAATATGTAGAAGGATATGCAAAAGAAACATACATATACGACCTATATGCTATTTGTAATCATCATGGACAAATTGATGGCGGTCACTATAGTGCTACAATAAAGAATTCTAATGGAAAGTGGTATAATTTTAATGACACACAAGTAACCGAAATTTTAGTGAATGACAATATAATTAGTGGAAATACGCCATATTGTCTGTTTTATCGAAAAAAAAAAATTAGTTGATTTATATATATAGAATAAATATAATAAATGAGTATAAGTTATAATTCATTAACAGGGATAGAAGGAAATCCAGTATCATATATAAGTCAATTAGCAACAAAGGGTAGGGATAAACTTGATTCATCCAGCGCAACAACGCGTATTGTTATTTTACTCGCGTTTGTTGTTGTAAGTATTTTATACTATGTTTTGTTTTCATCTTTAGGAAAAGGTAATGGAGGCGGTGGAGGAGACTCACCTGGGTCGGGTGTTGGTGCGGGTGTTGGTGAAACAACAGGAAAAAGAACATTAGAAGTAATACTATGGAGTATTTTTATTGTTCTTATCATTATAAATGGTTTTCAATATTTTTTTAATGTCAACTTCACTGCGTCTATCAAAGATATTTTTACAGATAAACCGAGAATAGATTTGACGGTTCAAAAACCACCTAGCGAAAGCGTTGTACCGCAGATGAAAGTAAAAAAAGAGGTATTCAATATCCCGAGCAATGACTTCACTTTTGACGACTCAAAAGCAATATGTCAAGCCTATGGTGGAAGTCTAGCAACTTATAATCAAATAGAAGAAGCTTACAATAAAGGTGCAGAATGGTGTAACTATGGGTGGTCAGATGGACAAATGGTGCTTTTCCCGACACAGAAAAAAACATGGGATAAGTTACAAACCATCGAAGGACATGAAAATGACTGCGGAAGACCCGGTATCAATGGTGGTAAAATAGGCAACCCTAACGCTCGCTTTGGTGTAAATTGTTACGGTTTTAAACCAGTTATAACACCTGCTGAGAAAAATAATATGAATAATACACCCATATACCCTGTAAGTATGAAAGATATGGAACTACAAAAGAAACTGGAATACTGGAAGAAACGCGTTCCTGAGATTTTACTTTCTCCATTTAATAAAAACAGCTGGAGTATTTTAGGGTAATACAAAAATGGCGTTAAACGTTGTTATACATTCAAATACTATATAATATAAATAAAAATATATTATATAATAAAAAGTACCTGTTAATAGTAATAGTAATAGTAATATAACATGTCTTCTTATTATGATGTTATCATTATGATATAAAATATCGCACATTGCGCTCTACAAATTAAACCTCACTTTTTTAGTTTTTTTATTCTTGTTTTTGTTTTTGTTTTTGTTTTCATTTTTGTTTTCATTTTTGTTTTCGTTTTCATTTTTGTTGACATCTTGATTATTCGCGCTTTTACCACGACCATCCGCATGTTTTCTCGTCTTTTTATCATATTTTACTTTTTTGTCAAGACTTACCAGAGACAATAACTTATCATAAAGCGACTCTTCAATGACATCATCATCGCTCTCATTGTCACTAGACGAGTCTCTGCCTTTTTTATCTTTATTTTTATCTTTATCTCTTTTACCTTTTTTATAATTAAATACTTTACTATTGCTGGCGGGTTTACCATAGTATAAACTAGAAGGAATCACTAAATCTTCCATTATTTTTGCCGTCTTTGGTTCAAAATCGTTTTTATCTTGTTTTTTATTTTTACCACCACCACCACCGCCACCGCCAACCATAGGCATACCAAGAGTAGCATTCAGAAGAGCGTTACTTACTTTATACCCACAGCTTAATACTCCATCACTATTTTTACTAAAAACAAGGTCTTCATTTCGCAAAGGAAATAGTTTCAAATCATTATTTTTATCTCTTGAACCTCCCGATTGATATTCGCTCATAGTATACTACCTATATTATGTATATAAATTAGTTCAAAAATTTTAACTAATTCTAATATACCCGATTAATTATAGTATCTTTTAATTTCAGGAACCATTTTTGTTTCGCGTTTACTTTTAATATAGTCTACAATTTGTTTCACTTGTCCCTGGTTTGCAATAACTTCACTTAAACACTTCTCCAAAAACCCCAATGTGAGCGGCGATGTCTGTTTCGTCTCGCAAAATTTAATTTTTCCGTCCATTATATTCACAACACTATTATTCATATTATTGTCTTCAACATACGTCATTATTTTATCTTCTATATCATTTTTACGGGTTCTTATATCTTTCGCCTTTTCGTTCAACTTCTTAAGTTCATTATCCAATTCAACCCAGTTTTGAATCGTTTTGTCTAAATGATTTGCGCCTGTATTCATGGCAGGAGGTTTATTCATCGTTAATATTAACAATAATGTGAGTATCTATTATATTCATACAAATAATATCTAAACTATTTTTACATATTATTTTAAAAACTTACATATTACACAACAACTATTCTATATAAATTAACATAGGACATAGTTTGCATTTACTTCCTGCTCTTTCTGGTTCTATTTTTCTTACCATAACTTCTTCCATACGCCTGCTGTGCAGCCAACAAACCAAGAGGAACAAGAGCTTCCTTCAGTAGGGCTCCGAATGTTGCAAACATACCACCGGACTGTCCTTGTGTCTGAGACTGTGATTGTCCCTGCGTCTGAGATTGTGATTGCCCTTGCGACTGGCTTCTACGCATTCTTTTAGAACCGTTTCTCATAGCACGACGCTTATTCCGTCGAGAACCGCCACCGGTTTGACCCATCGCATGACCATTCATCATTTGTCTAGCTAATGCGGGATTTGCGCCTGCACCGCCAGAATCAGTAGCAAATCTTGCTTGAAGAGACTGGAAACTATTTGCAGCTTGGGCAACAGGATTGCCTCCAACGGATGTAGACCATTGCCCGCCACTAACAGTACTTCCAGGATAAGCACTCGAATCTAATGGAGCCATTGCGCCTCCTCGTCTGCCTCTACCTCTACTTTTACACGAACGTCTTCTAGACTTTGCCATATCTTATATCTTATACTATCTAATTAGAAAAAAAGAAAAAAATAATTATTTAGATAATAGTTGTATATTACATATTTTGTATATTACATATTTTGTATATTACATATTTTGTATATTACATATTTTGTATATTATATAGTTTTGTTACTTTTAATTAACATAATAAATATTCCTAAAACTAGAAAAAAACTAATTACAACTAGAAGTAAAGATAAATAAATATATGGATATATTTCTTCTAATATTAAGTTAATAATCGGTTTAAATAAATTCTTTAATTCTTTTTTAACTTCATCCTTTTTAATAAAGTCTAAAAAATAATCAGTAATTTTATCTTTCATGTCTTTTGTTTCTTTCATTATATCTTCTCTTCTCTTCTGTGATTTTTAAACTTAAATAATACTAATTAATTTATAAAAATATAATTATTATACATTTTTTGCGTGTTATTATTATCTATATTTTCTCCTTAAGCATTAAATGGATATTAATTCTCCTTCAAATATATGTACGATTTATGATACTTTTGATTTTAGTAAATTTATTTTAACTCATCCCGAGTCGTTACAGGGTGGTTCTTTCTTTACAAAGTTAAACGTAAATAATGATGCACTTTATGTACAAACACCCAAATGTGTCTCTAAACAAGGCATAGTCTCTTCATCTGGAAAAAAATCATATATCGACCTTATGTTTTCATCGGATGACTCTAAATTTATAGAATTTATGGAAAATTTAGAAAAATCATGTGTAGAGAAAATTCACGAGAAAAGGAATTCGTGGTTCACAAACGAGATCGACCAAAATGATATAGAAAATGCCTTTGCAGCTACCCTCAGACCTTTCAAAGCAGGCAAATACTATTTACTTCGAGCCAGTATAGCACCATCTAAAAATCTTGTAAAAATGCCTACATGCTTCGTCTTCGATGAAAGTGAGAATAAATTATCTCTAGATGACATAAAACCAGAAAATGATTTGATAACGGTTTTAGAAATACAAGGCATAAAATTTACATCTAAAAGTTTTCAGTTTGAAATTATCCTACGTCAAGCTCTAGTCATGTCAAATAAACCAGTGTTTCAATCATGTCTTATTAAAAAAAATATACAACCCACTGTTACAACACCTATATCCGTTTCCACGTTAGAACCAGAACATACAAAAGAGTCAGCTGAATCTACATCATCTACATCATTAGAAACATCCAATGATTCTCATTCACATTCTCATTCACATTCTGATTCTGATTCTCATTTTGATTCTCATTCTCAAAGTACGGACGACATATCTTCAAAAAATACATCTGAGCACACACAACCTCACACACAACCTCACACACAGCATAATTTAGACAAAATAATAAATAGTAAAAATCATAAGGATGTCGACAAGGACGATGAAAACGACAATGAGGAAGACGACAGTGATGATAACAGTCAAATAAAAAGTAGCCCAAATAATTTAGAAAAAACAGAATCTTTAGAACTCACAGAACTTACAGATGCAGATTTAGAAATAAAAAGTGAAGGAAACTTAGTACTAAAAAAACCAAATGATATTTATTATGAAATATATAATGCAGCAAAAGAAAAGGCGAGAACGGCGCGAAAATTAGCTTTCGATGCTTATTTAGAAGTAAAAAAAATTAAAAAAACATACATGCTTGATGATTCAGATTCCGACTTTAGTAATTCATCAGGTTCTGATAGCGATACTGATAATGATAGTAGTAACGATAATGATGATGATAGCACTAACGATAAGGAACAAGGAGACAACGAAGACGAAGATTCATAGTGAACTAACAAACTTTATATATAATATATAGCACTCATATCATGAAATAAAATAAAAATACAAATGATTAAGAAATATTATAAATTAAATTTATATTTTTAAACAAATACAAATTTAATATTTTACAAATAGAGACAAGTAGAGAGCAAACTTTAGATATTTTAGTCAATTTTATTTAATTACTTAAGGCGTATAATTTATATTTGGTAATTAATATTAAAATTATAAAAATATTTTATCTTTTATTTTATATAACGATGCTCAAAGATTTACAGAAAACTTTCAAGGCACATCACGTTCTTTTACTTTTAGGAGGATTGGTTCTTATTTATGTTATTTACAATTATTCTTCGAATAAGAATTTCAGCCCCGAGAACTACGAATCTGTCAACCGACGCAACTCCTCCCGCAATTCATCCGGTAATCAAAACACCGGTTCCGGTAGTGGCAGTAATCCTACCGGCGCAAACGATGGCACCTTCTTTGTTGACTATGCGCCTATAAATTCAAGTGACAATGGTATGGCTGGTATGCCTTCCAACTGCACTAGCCAAAACACAAATAACCCTTCTGACCTCCTTCCCAACGACAACAATAGTGGATGGGGATTAAAGCCTATGGGTTCTGGTGACTTTTTAGGTGTAAACTTTTTGAATGCTGGTTACCTTATTGGCATTGATTCAGTAGGAAGCAGTCTTAGAAACGCTAACCAGCAGGTTCGCTCTGAACCACCCAATCCTCAGCTTGTAGTCAGTCCATGGAACAACACTACCATTGAACCTGATTCATTCCGCCAGCCTCTTGAAGTCGGATGCGGTCCTCAGTAAACACGCAACGCAAATATACTTTTTACCGGTTGATGTGTCATGGCTATGTCATCGTTATGTTTAATTACATAATAATAAATAATCCCATTATTATTTATTATTTACATAATATATAATATTATAAACATATTATTTACATAGTATCACCATAATATGCAAATAAATACCATAGGATATATTTTACTTATTATTATTATCATAATATGCATTAAAACGTATTTTAGTTCAGATATGTCACATTTAAAATGTATTACTTCAAATGTGGATGGAAATAAGTACTGCGTTCGTGAACGTCTTAAACTTGAAATGGCTGCCGATTTATTAGCAACTGTTACACAAAAAATGAAAAAACTTGTTGGTTTTATGCAGAAAACATACCCAACATATGAAAATGTACAACGACTCGTAAAAAATTTCAATCCTCAAACTATCATAGAAAATGACCCTGAAAGTGAACATACAGCATATAGTGAGAATAAAGGCGAAAAAATAGCTTTCTGTTTAAACACTACGAAAACAGGTGATACACTAATCGACGAAAATACGCTCACATTTGTAGCTATACACGAACTCGCTCATACCATGTCGGAAAGTATCGGACACAAAGAAGAATTCTGGAGCAATTTTAAATTCCTTCTTGAAAATGCAGTCCGATGTCATGTGTATACTGCCGTGGACTATTCCAAACATCCAATTTCTTACTGCAGTATGATAATTAACGAAAGTCCTCTATTTAAAAAATAAATCAAAATATTATACCAAATATTATACCAAATATTATACCAAATATTATATATAGATTTTATAGACGTTATATATAATATATTATGAATCTAAGTAAAACAAATTCAGAATTATTTAAAAATAAACATTTTCGTAAATATTTTCTATTTTTATTTATTTTTACATTTGGCGTTGGACTTTTATTATACCAGATATATGTTAATTCTATTAAGACATCAATAATAGAAGGTTTAAGTTTAGATACTTCTAACCCACGTGTTTCAAGTCTACTTGACAGATTATCCGGGTTTTTTCAAAAACAATGTTTAACAGGATGTGTCAGACTAGATAATGTAGATAAAAAAAAATGCGAGCAAAGAGTCGACGAAACCGGTAGTACAATATACGACTGTCCTTGGGTATGTGATACTAAAAAATTCGAAAATAATTTAAAAAATAATCCTCGTCTCGCGAACGAACTATCTTCTTACCAAAGATGTTCCCCTGATACGGAAAAAAGAGACTGTGGAAGCTGCGTACCTAATAGAGTATTTTCGGTTTAGAATAAACACTCTGTAACGCACCACATGAATGAGGAAATATTCTCATTCGTTATATAGTCGCAATTATCACATTCCGTTGTATAGTAATAGTAGTATTTACACTTGTCGCCATTTTCTACATACTTTTTTTGTATATTTTTTGCGCTATCGCTATCATAATCCATTAGAGTAAATACAATATAATACACGGGTACACGCAGCCCACTATTTTCATCTATATTTTCACACTTTGAAAAGGAAGAAATATAATAAAGATTCATATTTTCTATTCTAGGAAAAAATGTATCACACTCATAATGTCTATCAATATATGTAATATAAAATTCATTTATTAACATGTTTATATCTTTTTTCATATTCCCATAAATAAAAACTTCGTATATTTGTTTTCCACCAATTATCCATACTTCATCATATGTTGAATTATTATTTTGTAGAATCGATTTTCGATTAATCTCACGCATCTGTAACGCCTCATGTTTTTTCAGGAGTCCATATCTATCATTCTCATCAGCCATGATGGAGTCCGGCACCATACAAAACCCCATGACACGAGAGATTGTTGATAAATGAACGGTTAAATCAAAATTATACTCGAAAAAAGAATCGAATTTATGTGTAATACTTTCCGGAATAGATGATGACAAAATAATATTATCTCTGTTTTTAAGTGGTTCAGGATATCTCGGCAAAGATAACCATGTATTTTTACCCATGATAACCGCATTCTTTTTTACGCTTTTATCAATGACCGCTGACGTACTTATGGTTCCTTTTTGTATATCTTTCAAATGCTTTCCATATTCGCCCGTCGTTTTATTTGAAAAATAAAGCAAATCTTTCTTTATCTTCCATGGAATATTATTGCGAAAACCTATTCCACCATCTTTACACATTGCTACGATTAATTTTAGTTTCATTTATATAATAATATAAACATATTCTCTAATATATAAACATATTCTCTAATATATAAACATATTCTCTATTATATATATATTATATATCATGGATGATAAAATAAAAAAAGATATATATAAATTAAGTTATATAAATAATAATTTTATAGATGGTGACCAAGTCCCTGCAAAAATTATTGTTTTTTATGGAAGAACAAATCCACTAACAAAAAAAATATGGGAAATAACCGTAGATGAGTTAAAAGAAAGATTTCGAATATATGTAGATAAAAAATTCATCTTGAAAGAAGGAGGAGAAGTCGAAGAAGCCGAAGAAGTCGAAGAAAACCCGTTAGACGAAGACTACGTATACTTTAATGATATATTTAGTAACACGGAGTTAAAAAATATTTTCACATATAAAATAATAGTAGATTTCTCATTTGATAGACTATATGGAGACGATACAATTGAGACAGTGAAGAAGAAAGTCATTTCAAATATGAAAATGGAAAATTTACCCTCATTTGATGAGTTGTATATATTTTCCAAGAGAAATATCGATTATACTCCTACAAGGCTATACAATAAGTTATCGAATAACGACACCTCTACGATAACAAAGGCATCTCTTATTCATTTTTTAACAAATTCGCATAGATGGGGATTAAAACCGGAGTGTGAACTTATTTTAAGAACAAATAAGGATGAACTAAAAGATGTATATACATATGAAGATATTGTAGAACTTTTCTTTCGATACAGAAAAGAAAAAGATGCAAGTAGTGGCGACGATTCTGGCGAGGATTCTAGTGGAGAAAGCGAAGAGATAGTCGAAGAAACTATTATTCCACTAGTGGAAGATATTTCCGTTGGACAAAAACTAACTTATAATCAACACGAATATACATTTACTATTAACCCATTTAATGTCGTAGAAATAGATAAATTTCTAAAAGATAAAGCGAAAAACATCATTTCTACAACAAATAAGACAATATTACTAGACTATGAACCAATTATTTGTAATACTATATTTTTATGTCTTGCTAGCGATGTTTTGGAATATACTAACATGATGAATGAACAATCCGAAAAAGAAGGTGCTGATTCACTAGACTCAGATACTATGATGCAAATCTATTACCCATATTTAGCAGAAAAACAATACACAACAATCGATGCACTCGAACAAAATCGCGAAGAACTAAAACAGTCAACGGCGGAATTAATAAATGACAAATCTTATCGCGACCTTATAGAAAATGTAGACTTGTTTTATGACGTATTTTATCAACAAGAGAAAGACAAAGATTTGAAATATATAAAAAATGGTATTTCTTATATTGATATAGAAATTAAACCTGACTCTACGATTCATATCCCCATTGACATATTATTCAAAATACTACACACATCAGATGAAAAACCTCTTATTAAGTTAACAAGAAGTAGACGTGATGAAAAAATGTACAGGCTATATGCAAACAAAGTCGCGAGAAGTGGGAAAAGAATTCCATACCTTAAAAAATCCGAGATTAAAAAAATAATGAAAGAAACGCAACAAGAAAAACGTGTTATGGTTTTAATACATATGATACACGAAGAATATTCTAATGGGGAATATATAAGAGATTATAAAATTCCGATAAAATGCGAATTTGATAACCATGGTAGTATATTCATATCGTTTAGCTTAGAAAATCCACTCAGTGATAATTACATATCAAAAATTATTACAAAAAGCGTTAACCCTGTTATACAAGAAGTAGCCACATTTATAGAACAGTACGGATATTCGATAAGTACATTCCAAAGTCTTTATTCAAAAAATGTCATCATTCGAGAAATAAAACATAAAACGCTTCTGAAACTCCCTCATGACTTTAAATTTAATATTCCTGAAAATATGGGATGTATATCTAGTATATTTAATGTGATAGAGTATAAGGAAGGGCAGCGTATTATAATGCGATATAAACGCGTTTCAAACTATAATGAAATGGAGGGTATTGATGCGTTTATAATGCAACAGTTTCTTAAATCAAGTTATCAAGCTGATGTAGTGACCGGGTTAATGGAAAACTATCAAAGTTTATCACATGAAGACGCAGTAAGACGTGTTTCAAATGTATTAGACCAGTTACAGCTTTCAGAATTAAGTAAACAAACTAAAATAAAAGTGAATGTTCATCCGGGATTCTTTACATCTATTATTCAATATCAAATTGCAACCAATGGTAATTTTGAAATAAATATTGAGAATATTGATAATATTTACTATTTGGAACACATTGAAAAAATGGTGGATTCATTTTTAAGATTATTGCTTTATAAAAAATCCCAGCCGAATACAAATGTATCAGGAGAACAAATTACCAAGTTATGTAAAAAGTCATTTAGTTCAAAGGAACAAGGACAGGTGAAAGAAGTAAAAGAGTTTGTTGTGCAAGGAGATAAATCTGTTCTTACAGATAATACAATGATGGCTGAAGCAAATCCAGTAGATGACTCATTTGTTTTTGAAAATTTTTCTAGACCTGAAGACTTGCAAAAAATTGATGATGCAGACTTAGAGGATATTTTCTTTGGTAGCGACGTCGAAGATGAAGAAAGCGGTGACGAAGAAGAAGAAGAACCAGTAAAAGAAAGTAGTGAAACTAGCAAAAGCGACAGTTCCCAAAGTGTAGTCCAACCTATTCCAAAAGTACCAACTCCTCAAGAAAGCGAAGAAGAACTTAAGAGCGAAGGAGAAGGAGAAAATATAGATGCGTTTGAAATAGAGGGCGAAGAAGAAGGAGAAAGCGAAGAGGAAAGCGAAGAAGAAAGCGAAGCAAAAAGCGAAGCAAAAAGCGAAGAGGAAAGCGAAGAGGAAAGCGAAGAGGAAAGCGAAGAGGAAAGCGAAGAGGAAGAAAAAGGAGAAAAAATAGATGACTTTGAAATAGAAAATGACGAAAACAGTGACAGCGACAGTGAAACTGAAAAAAGCGAAGAGGAAAGCGAAGAGGAAAGCGAAGAGGAAGAAAAA
>Ga0214923_10003555_pt1 | contig 19459 bp, 14 predicted proteins | sample LL1510_MetaG_FD_177993 | JGI IMG/M metagenome (GOLD analysis project Ga0214923, IMG submission 177993) | Freshwater microbial communities from Lake Lanier, Atlanta, Georgia, United States - LL-1510 | ecosystem: Environmental > Aquatic > Freshwater > Lake | place: USA: Georgia | collected...
ATAAATCTTAATAAATCTTAATAAATCTTAATAAATCTTAATAAATCTTAATAAATCTTAATAAATCTTAATAAATCTTAATAAATCTTAATAAATCTTAATAAATCTTAATAAATCTTAATAAATCTTTTTCTTTTTTTAATATAATAGAATATAAAACATGAATTCTCGTCCAGAGTATGAAACATTACAAAAATATTATCAACTTCCTGGTCAAAATATTATAGATCAATCTAATATGTTTCCTGGAAAAAATACAAATCCTAAATTATTTCTACTTGATAGAGGAGGTAATTGTAGTTATAATAGGGATTTATATGAAGGTTTTCAGGGAGGTGTATGTGAAAAGAAAAAGGAATTTCAATTTATGCCGGGGGATCGTATATTGGATGGGGATTATTTTAAAGGATGGAATGATTCTTTTTTCTTCCAGACAAATTTATTTAGAAATAATCCAAGTTTATGGCATGATCCTTTCAAATCTAATTATTTTCAAGGTAAATAAAAAAAATTGAATTTAACATATTTAATTAGATGTAAATATTTATTAAATGGCAGAAGAAAAAAAAATATTGAGTCCGTAGAAAATTCACAAAAAATATTTTGGAGTTTATTGGATTATTATTATGATCGTTTTAATTTAATGGATACCATTGCAGAAGATGAATATGAAACATTTTGTGAAAATAAGTTTCCACTTCTCAAAACACTGAAAGAAAAGGGTCTTAATGTTTTTGAGGATTGTATAACATTAGCTGAAGCCATACATGGTTATGCTGATGAAGAACAATTAAAATATGTTGGGTGGGTTATGCCGGCTGCGTATGGGTATCCTAAGGGAGAACATCAAGAAAATGTTAAAAAGTTAAAAGAATACTATGATAAAAATAGGCCAAGTTCGGTTGAGCAAAATTGAATTTATAATGGCTGAATAACTGAAAATATAAATTCAATTTTGATGACAGATGAAGAATGTATTGATTCTGAGGAGAATCGGCAAAAAATATTTTGGACTTTATTTGATTATTATTATTATTATTATTATGATAGTAGTGATGTATTTGAAATGTATACATTGGATGAATATGAAAAACATTGTGAAAATAAGTTTCCATTACTAAAAAAAATTCAAGGAATAAGTGTACATGTTTTTAGAGATACTGTAACTTTAGCTGAAGCTTTATATTCTTACGCAAATAAAGAACAATTGAAGTATATTGGATGGATTATGCCGGATGCATATGGACATGGTGTTAAGACGTTAAAAGAGCATCAAAAGAATATTAAGATGTTAAAAGAATATTATAGAAAAAATAGACAACATACTGTATGAAAAAATTGATTTTGATAAAATGTCACTGGTAATAAAAGTAATATAATCTAAAGGATAAGATGACTGAAAAGGATAAGATACCTGAAAAGGGTAATATGACTGAAGAGGATAATAATGAAATCTTCTGGCAATTGTTGGATTATTTTTATGATGAAAATCGCTATAAATTTAATGATAAAAGCAAAACAGATGAACAAAATAATGAGGAGTTTATGAAGTATTGTAATGATACATATCCATTACTGAAACATCTAAATGTATTTCGTATGTATTGTACCAAATTCGTATGTTTGGATTTGGTAAAATATGCAAACGAAACGCAAAAGAAATATGTTGGTTGGCTTGAGCATACTGTATATTGTTCTCCGGATGATGATGATGAGGAAGGTATTGCACTAGAAAAACAATCTGAGGACAATCTACGGAAGTTTTATGATGAAAATCGAAAACTTACTAAAACTTGATAGTGTAATGTTTTGTTGCAAAAATAAAGAATTTATTAAATAATAAATATATTTAATCCTTTATATATTCAAAAGAATTCTTAATTTTTTGGAAAGGATTATCTTTTTTTATTTGTGTTATGATTGTATTTTTAGCGGTTTCTGGTAAATAAATACATGTTTTGTGATGAAGATATACTTGATCGTTTGAAATGATGATAATTCTGGATAGAACTTGATCATCTGTGGTGGTATCCCATCCATTTTCGGTTTTAATTTTGACACTTCTTAAATTTGAGTCAGTTAGTGTCAATGGGAAAGATATTTTCTTTGGATATTCTATATTTTTATCTTTAAGTTGTCTATTACAGTTGTCTTTAAGGAAAAATGAAAGACATTTTGCGTAACCTTTGACCCCATTGAGTTGATAAGATTCTAATAGTGTTTTAGTTTCTTCTTCATTTAGATGATAATCACCTTTATAATTATATATAAATGTTTCCATATCAATCATGTCTGGTAAGTTTTGATTAAGAAATTGGATTGTTTTTTGACTATTTATGATAGGATTATTAAGTTGTACATTGGTTGTTGTAGTATTATTTCCGCATTTAACGGCGAGTTCCTTAATATTTTTTTGTGCTTCTTTGAATGTTTCTATTTGTGTTTCTTGTAATTTTATGAATTTATCTAAATTTTTATCTTGTTGTTCGACGACTTTATCTAAAGTGATTTGGTTCATTTTGAAAATAGTTTCGATTAATCCATCTTTGAAAGTGTCTTTTAGTGTATCATTTGAAGGCGTTTCAAATGAAGATGAAGAATGTTTTATATTTTTGGAAGGTGGACAAGTTTTACGGTGGCGGTAATAACTACTCATATGTTTAAAGTTTGCTCCACATTCACAATCCATAACTATACAATAGTCTTTATTATTTTTTTTATGTTTATTTGTTTCGAGGTGTCTCTGATATAATGTTTTATTATTTGTCCTAAATACACATGCTTTACATTCATATGAAATTCTAGGGAACATCTATTTTATTAATAATAATTTATATTAATTTATATCAATCTTATTATTATCATAATTTTAACTTCCTTTTTACAATGCTTTAGTATCATTTTCTTATCATTTCAGATATCATTTTAAACCTAAAAGATTGCTATAATCGATATCAATGATATGTTATCAATGCTAACTTTAAAGCTATATATAGCATTTTTATAGCTTTATAAAAAAAATCGGATAGCCGAGATATACCCTTATATAAGAGACTATTATTTTGAAAATGAGCCAATTTCGCACATTTTTCGCACATTGAGATTTATCGCATTTATTATACTTTTAAAGCATTTTAGTGTTGATAAATCTCCATGAGGTCATATGTGCGAAATTTAGGGTAGAGTAGCACCCCCCCTGCTACTAAAAAAACACATTTTTTGGGGTCATGTGTCAGGAGATATTAATATGTTTTCAGGAGTAAGAAATTTTAAAAAACTAGTAGCCCCATAAAAATTCCTGCATTGCCTTTTTTTCACTTTTTTTCAGGAGTGAATTATACCCTTATCTCTAGAACTATACTTGTGAAAAAATGCTATATTTTTTGAAATTTCGCATATTTTTGGTGTGTTTTTCGCACATTTTTAGTCATTTTTGAAATAATAGTGTTAGGGATAAGGGGGTAATAGCGCCATAAAAAAAACACATCAAAGCTAATAAAATGTGTTTTTTTAAAACTCTCCTGGAGCCTTTTTCATTTTTTTTCATTTTTTTTGATTTTTTTCATTTTTTTTAACACATCTCTTAGATATAGAAACCACGTTGGTAACTCCTAAAATAAATTTTCTGTTTTTTGAACTTTTTGGGGGGGTCCAAAAGTTAATTTCAGGAGATAAAGTTGAATTTTCGGGATCAAGTTGATAGTCGGCGCATTATCAAAAATAAAAAAACCGTTCCTCTCACAACTTTCTGTGAGGAACGGAATTCTGGTAAAATAAAATAAATGCCCTAAAATTTTTCAGGACGATCAAGGTTATTATAGCTCTTAAACTTTGCTATATTTTTATTTTTTATATTTTTTAAAAATGCTCCTGCATTCGAGCTCTGCTGAAATTGATTACAAAACAATACTCAAAAAATCAAAAATGACCCTCATAGAATGCTATTTTAGTGTTTTTGACATTTTTTCTCAGGAGCTAGGGCTTGAGTTAAACCTTCTTTAATACATGTTTTCACAAAACTTTTAACACTTTTTTTCATTTTTGTCTCAAAACGCACTATGGCGTATCGCACCTCTTATCCCTGACACTATACTGTAGAAAAAAGTTCATTAGCATACCATATGGGATTTTTATGCATATCATCCCAAAATCAATGTGTCAAAAATGATGTGTTTTTGGGACATGGTATGTATTCAAGTGTATTTAACTCAAGCCCTATATTTTTTTCAGGAGCACTCCGTCACTTATATACTTCAGAAAGCTAAAAACATGATTTTTATTAAAAAATGAGGTATAAAATATGTATCATAATAGTTTTTTAAAGAAATTCTAAGTCAATTAATGAAGTGTTGATACTAGCATCACTACATGTTAATTATACTTGAAAAGATCAATAAATATATACTACCCCTTATAAATTATATGTGTTTCTAAGTAAAAATATTAAAAATGTAAAAATATCATCACACTAACCATTTATGTGGTGATATATATATTTTGAGGATCTAATAGATATGAGTAATACCCCTATATTACTCTTAATTATTAATTAAGAATTAAGAGTAATTTTAATTACATAATGAGAATACCGCTGAGATTTCAGATATTTTATTATTACCCCCTAGGGGGGTATAAACAATATAGTTATACGAGGGTCCATAAAAGATATTAGAAATATCAATGGTTTACTTTGGAAAAATGTAAAATATAGCTGGAGATCCCTTGAATTTCCATTTAGAAAAATAGAATATTTTTAGAGTTTTTAAGCTGTTAATATGTTTCCTATAATATTTCCAGTTAAATTAACTGACACTGTATAGAGGTACGTTGGTCCCTAAAAGATATTAGAAATATCAATGGTTTACTTTGGAAAAATGTAAAATATAGCTGGAGATCCCTTGAATTTCCATTTAGAAAAATAGAATATTTTTAGAGTTTTTAAGCTGTTAATATGTTTCCTATAATATTTCCAGTTAAATTAACTGACACTGTATAGAGGTACGTTGGTCCCTAAAAGATATTAGAAATATCAATGGTTTACTTTGGAAAAATGTAAAATATAGCTGGAGATCCCTTGAATTCCAGTTTTAAAATAGAGCAATTAATCAGTGGTTTAATATGTTTCCTATAATATTTCCAGTTAAATTAACTGACACTGTATAGAGGTACGTTGGTCCCCAAAAGATATTAGAAACGTCAATGATTTCCTTTGGAAAAATGTAAAATATATGTAGAGGATATCTGATATATATTGAAAATTGAAATTTGATATTATTTATGTGAATGGATAATTGCATAAATGTATGTCAAAATATTGATGAATAACGATGAATTAAATAAACCAGGTGATGATGGATATGTACATTTCTATAAACTGGAAGATTTTAATACATGTTTGGGAAAAGTTAGATATGATTCATGTACATACCCTAATCGGGGTAAATTTGATTATGAATACATTGTTGAAATAATCCTGAATACAAATTTGATTCCAGAAACTGGATCATATTTATGGACATCTTGTTATAAAGCTGAATCTAAATATATTACTTTTGGGAAAAAATATAAATTATCTGATCCATACACTATCACAAAACTTAACATTAGTTTTAATGAAACGTATTTTTTAGAAGCATGTCGATATGGTTGGATTGACATAGTAAAATATTTAGTATGCAATAATGCACAACAAATGAAGAAAACTCATATGGGAGGATTATCAGATGCATCTGAGAATGGTCACGTTGCTATTCTAGAATATATCAAATCATGTAATATAAATTTAAATATAATATTCACATATTCCAAAACATGTTTAGATGGTGCTTCTAGATATGGTCATGTTGATGTTTTAGAATGGTGGAAAAACTCAGGATTAGAATTAATATACACATCAAGTTCATTAGATAAAGCATCCCAAAATGGTCACATTAATGTATTAAATTGGTGGAAAAACTCTGGACTAAAACTTAAATATTCCTTTAACTCTATTGATTGGGCATCCAATTATGGTCGCATTAATGTATTAGAATGGTGGAAAAACTCAGGCTTAGAAATGAAGTATACTGAAGCATCTATGGATTTAGCATCTAGGAATTGTAATTTATCTGTATTAAATTGGTGGAAAAATAGTGGATTATTTCTGAAATATTCTATAGATAGTTTAAATAGTCTTTCGGATTACGGTGACATGAAAGTTTCAAGTCAAAAACTTGAATATTTTGAAGGATGGCTTGTTAATTATGATATTGGTTTCACTGGACGCGATAATAATAATTTAATTATACTAGATTGGTGGAAAAATAGTGGATTGAAACTTAAATATGGTATCGACTCTATAGATGGAGCATCAAGAAATGGTTTAATTAGTGTTCTTGAATGGTGGAAAAATAGCGGATTAAAACTAAAATATAGTGTAGACACTATAAATATAGCATCTGAAAAAGGGTTAATTAATGTTCTAGATTGGTGGAAAAATAGTGGATTAAAACTAAAATATAATAAAAATAATATTAATATTATTAATAATATTTTCTCAACACCAACTGTGTTTTCATGGTGGGTATCTAATAATTTATTAAATGAAACATGTACATTAGTTGAAAAAAAATATGAAGGTTTCAATAATATACATGTGGAACTATTAACTTTGTGCAAAAACTACAAAGTTAATTTTAAATACTCTTCACACACTTTCAAAATTGCCGCACAAAACAATAATATAGATTTATTTAATTGGTTTTATAATAATTTATCCATCATCTATGATAATGAAATAATAGATATCGCATCAAAATACGGTAGCGTTAATATATTGATATGGTTGCAACAACATGGGTTTAACTTAGAATGTTCTGATAAAACACTAGAATATGCTTCTGAAAAAAATCACATTAATGTATTAACATGGTGGAAAAACTCTAAATTACCTTTAAAATATTCAGACACATTACTGGAACTTCTAGTAAAAAATAATAATATTGAAATGTTAAATTGGTGGAAAAATAGCGGATTACCTCTAAAATATAATACAAATATTTTAAATGGTGTAACAAATATTAATGTACTGGAGTGGTGGAAAAATAACAAATTACAAATACACTCACCTAAAAATTTAGAAATTTCATATGTGTCAAATTGTTCTGGTGATAATTCTCAGAAAATTTTACAAATTCTAGATTGGTGGCAACACACTAAATTACCTCTCACATACACTACACAATTATTAGATTCTATGGGATTATCTATTACTCTAACTACATGGTGGTTTAATAGCAAATTACCCCTCAAATATACCAACAAAATTCTAGATCTAGCATCATCAAGCGGAAACATTAAAATATTAAATATGTGGTTTAATAGCGAATTACCTTTAAAATACTCACATGAAGCTTTAGATGAAGCCTCTCAACATGGTCATATTAAAATTCTAGATTGGTGGTTTAATAGCAAATTACCAATAAAATATTCACATGAAGCTCTTGATAAAGCTTCCTCAAATGGTCATGTAGATGTTCTAAAATGGTGGTTTAATAGTAAATTACCTTTAAAATATTCAAGTGAAGCTCTAGATAAAGCTTCATTAAATGGCTATAACTATGTTTTAGATACATGGTTTAAGTCTGAATGGGAATTATTATATACTAATTTAGCTTTACATGATGCTGTTTCAAAAGGACATACGCATATAGTAACATGGTGGTTTAATAGTGGATTACCATTAAAATATGATGAAAATGTATTGGAAGATGCTGTAAAATATATTAATATGGAAATGCTTGAATTATGGTTTGAGAGTGGATTACCTATAAAATATAATGAAAATATATTAAATATAGCGTGTGAAAATGGTTATACATATGTTTTGGAATGGATTATGAATTCTAGTCAAGAATTAGAATATACATCAAAGAGTTTACAATTGGCATCCAAAATGAATAATGTACATGTATTAGAATGGTGGCTTAATAGCGGATTACCTCTTGAGTATGATGAAAAAGTATTAGATGATGCTGTTGAAAATTGTAGCATTGATGCTCTCAATTGGTGGACTGACAGTGGTTTAGAATTAAAATATTCTAAAAATATTCGTGATATAGCTACAAAGACGGAAAATGTTGATGTTCTAGATTGGTTAGAGAATAAATAATATTAAATTTGATTATAATTTCAATTGATAAAATTGATTTCGGCTAACATCTAGACATAAAAAGTTAAATATTGTTGTATATATGTATTGTTTTATAATCGACAAATCCAGAGAACCATTATTTCAACCGGGTAAACTCATTACAACACTTTTTTACAGTAATGCAGAGGATTATTTTTTGAGGTTTTACACAATTGATAAACTCAATTCATATAGGTACTCTGATGATACATCATCTATTGCTATTGTTACTTTCTTAAATGACTCTGATGTATTTGATTTTGATAAATATATGTATAATGATAGTATGTTGGATCATGGACAATCATGTAGAATGATTATAAGCGAAAAATACTCTTTATTTAGTGTAAATACACTAAAAAAATTTGATATTCATATATCACATAAATATATTTTTGAAGTATGTCGTCAAAGAAATTTTCCAGTTCTTGAATATCTATTCAAAAATAATAAATTAGGTGGATACGAAAAGATTGTGATAAATGTTATAAGAGACGTTGAAGTATTGACATGGTTTGCACAAACTGGACTCAAATTAGAATGTGATACAAAAACATTTGACAATATATGTTGTCATTATAATGCTGACGTATTGGAATGGGTATTAATATGGTTGTTATCTAATAATATGCCTATAAAATATTCAGAAAAAGCTATTGATAATGCATCTGAATGTGGTAATATTAATACATTAAAATTGTTGGTTAAATTCAATATACCTTTCAAATATTCATCTTGTGCGATTGATGGTGCTGTGACGAATGGTTATATTGATGTTTTAAATTGGTGGATTAATGAGAGTGGGTTACCTGTAAAATATGATAAAAGTGTAATAGATATCGCGAGTGAAAATGGTGACCTAGATATTATTAAATTATGGTTGGATAGTGGGTTGCCACGTGTATATTCTGAAAGGGCAATTGATGCTGCTTCTGAAAATGGTAATATACATGTTTTACAATGGTGGATTGAATCAGGTTTAGAATTAAAATATAGTTCGGATGCGTTGGATAATGCTTTCTATAATTTTAATATTGACGTTTTAAATTGGTGGTTGAATAGTAAATTACCTTTAAAATATTCGGATGATGTTGTATCAAATGAATATTTTCGTTCACATTTAGAATTTGATTGGAATAATAATATTCGGAAAGCAACTGAAGTTTTACAATGGTGGAGAAATAGTGGATTACCATTTAAGGATTTATAAACATTTTACTACATAAAAATTGAATTAAATATTTTTTATATATCAAATCAAACATGAGCACTTTAGAAAATACTACAAATTCTTCTCAAAATATTCTAGAAATTATTAAAAATTTACCTCAATTTAATCCAAGATTCAAGACTTCTCCAACTTTAATCTCAAAAATTTCTAAGAGACTTTCTAATGATTTATTGATAACTATTAAAACATTATTAGAAAATGATAAAAACATTAATATTGACTGGACAGATTCAGATGGTTATACAGCATTAATATACTCATCTAGATATTCAAAAAAATATAATCTTCTTGAAATAGTTAAATTATTGATTAAATATGGTGCAAACGTAAATATGTCACAAAATAATTATGGATGGACATCTTTAATGTATGCTTCAAGAAATTCAAATATAACTAGTTCTTTAGAAACTGTTAAATTATTGATTGATTCTGGAGCTAAATTAGATATGCAAAATAAACTTGGATGGACATCTTTAATGATGGCATCAATAAATTCAAATGACTCAGCTGGCGAAAGTTCTTTAGAGACTGTTAAATTATTAATTAATTCAGGAGCAAACTTAAATATACAAAATAATGATGGGGACACAGCTCTAATGTTAGCCTTAAAATATTCAGAAAAATATAGTTCTTTAGAGACTGTTAAATTATTAATTAATTCAGGAGCAAACTTAAATATACAAAATAAGGGTGGAGATACATCTCTAATGTTATCTATTTTTGCATGTATTTGGAGTTCTTGTAATTTATATAATTTAACAAAAATAGTTAAATTATTAATAGACTCTAGTGCCAACTTAACACTTAAAAATAATAAAGGAGAAACCGCTTTAACTGTGACGCTTGATCAATTAAAATTAGTTGAAGATGAAAAACTTTCTATTGAAAAACATTCTGCGATTGTAAAAATATTAGTTTTATTATCTGAACCTAAAAAACAATCTACAAAAAAACAATCAACATTATCTTATTTTGCACAAAAAGTTATACAAAATGTTAAAAATATCAAACCAAATAATTAATTTTAGCTTAATTTTATGAACATAACGAGTGATTAAAAATGGTAATTCTAGATTACACTTGTAATATTTTTTATTATTTATTTTTTGTAAAGTATGTCAAGTAATATTTACATAATATATTCAAAAGCATTCGGAAACTTTCGTAAAATACGCTAAATAACTCTTTGAAAATTAGCGCAAATATTACGAAAACATTCGAAAGTCTTTGACAGTTTATGTGCGATTTTAATAACTACCCTGGCATCACTACTAAAAAAAACATTAGTAATTCAGTCTATTAATACCTTTGAGTGAATTACTATTTAACCTGGAGAGTATCTAGAATAATATTTTTTAAAAACTTTCTAGTGTGATAAAGTAAAAATTTTAGAGTGTTCTAGTTGTTATTGAATCTAGAATAATACTTTTTATAAACTTTCTAGTGTGATAAAGTAAAAATTTTAAAGTGTTCCAGTTGTAAATGAATCTAGAATAATACTTTTTATAAACTTTCTAGTTAAATAAAGTAAAAATTTTAAAGTGTTCTAGTTGTTATTGAATCTAGAATAATACTTTTTAAAAACTTTCTAGTGTGATAAAGTAAAAATTTTAAGATATTCTAGTTGTTATTGAATCTAGAATAATATTTTTTAAAAACTTTCTAGTGTGATAAAGTAAAAATTTTAGAGTGTTCTAGTTGTTATTGAATCTAGAATAATACTTTTTATAAACTTTCTAGTGTGATAAAGTAAAAATTTTAAAGTGTTCCAGTTGTAAATGAATCTAGAATAATACTTTTTATAAACTTTCTAGTTAAATAAAGTAAAAATTTTAAAGTGTTCTAGTTGTTATTGAATCTAGAATAATACTTTTTAAAAACTTTCTAGTTAAACAAAGTAAAAATTTTAAAGTGTTCCAGTTGTAAATGAATCTAGAATAATACTTTTTATAAACTTTCTAGTTAAACAAAGTAAAAATTTTAAAGTGTTCTAGTTATTTACTTTATATTTATATACTGAAGAGCGATACTATTATTTAGAATCGCCATGTGACAGATTTCTCCAGTTTGATTTTTAACAAATTTGAGTGCTTTTCCATTTTGTTGAACAGCCAATTTACATATCTCTTCAGTTTGATTTTGAACATATTTAAGCATCATTCCATTTTTTTTTACGGCTAACTTGCAAATTTCTTCAGTTTGATTTATAACATCAGTGAGAACAAATGCATTATGTTCAACTGCCAATTTACAAATATCTTCAGTTTGATTTTGAACATATTCAATTGCATATAAATGGTTCATAACAGCTAATTTACACATTTCTTCAGTTTGATTTTTAACAAATCTAAGAGATGCCCCATTATTTTGAACAGCCAATTTGCAAATTTCTTCAGTTTGATTTTGAACATATTCTAGAGCATTTCCATCAGATTGTACTGCTAATTTACAAATTTCTTCTGTTTGATTTTCAACAAATTGAAGAGCATTTCCATAACGTTGCACAGCCAATTTACAAAACGCCTCTGTCTGATGGATAATTTCTTTTATTATAAATTTATTTGTTTTAAACTTTATAGGATTCTTGGAAACAATCGAAAATAAAGCATCTTGACATAACTCAATAATAGCAATATTTACTCCATAATTAGTAAAATGTACAATATCTTCATCTGTCGTAAAATGTAATCCCCCTTTACCAAATGAATATGGATTAAATGGTTGTGTATCTTGATTTAATCCAATATCATATTGAATTCCATAATGATTATGTGTATTATTGAGACATTTCATGAATGTATTTGTTTTAATTTCTTTAATAAATTGAGTATATGTTAACGGTATGTCAATAATTTTATTAGATATTGAGGACATTTTAATTTTAATAAACTGGAAAAAATAATAGATGTATTCAATTTTTTTACATAAAAATAAAAGCATTTCAATAAAACAATTATTTTTCTTATAAAATATGTTCCAGTAATATTTACATAATATATTCAAAAGCATTCGGAAACTTTCGTGAAATGCGCTACATAACTCTTTGAAAATTAGCGCAAATATTACGAAAACATCCGAAAGTCTTTGACAGTTTATGTGCGCTTTTAATAACTACCCCGGGCATCACTACTAAAAAAAACATTAGTAATTCAGTCCATTAACCCCTTGAGTGAATTACTATTTAACCCGGAGAGTATCTAGAATAATACTTTTTAAAAACTTTCTAGGACATAAAAGTAAAAATTTTAAGATATTCTAGTTGTTATTGAATCTAGAATAATACTTTTTAAAAACTGATTTAAAGTTTTTTGGTATTTATTATTAAAATTTAATTATATGTCTGATAAAATTACTTTAGAGTTTGATAGAAATCAACTTGTTACTGGATTAATATCAAATGGAAAGGGAGCAACTTCAGATGCATTTCTTGAAAAATATGTCGAAGCTAGATTAAAGATTGATGAGCTTACAAGAGAAAAAGATGCTATTGAAACGAAAAATAAATTGCTTATCAAAACAATATCTGAACTAAATAAAAATTATAATAAAGTTTTAGATAAAAATGAAAAATGCCGTAATCAACTGGAACTGAAAAGAATTGAATCAAAATTATATTTAGCTTTTTCAAAAGTTTTATTCACTTTTACAGAGAGATTCATGCAAACACATAAATTCGACTATAATACTACATGTTCCATTTGTTTAAACAATTTAACAAATCAAAATATGGAATATATTTGTATGACACAATGTCAACATTATTTTCATGAAACATGTCTCGATAAATATTTTATGAGTGATAATGATAAATGTCCAAATTGTCGTAATGAAATATATGATTTGCGATTGGGTCATTTTGAAAAGAATAATGATGTGAATAATGATGCGAGTAATGATGAAAATAATGTTAAATTTGTCAACAATAATTTAAAATTTAAGGAATTTTTGAAACATTTTCTTGAAAATAGTCCAATGATAGATATTAAAAATCTTGAAGATCATGATGATGCATTGCGTATTTTTGATTATGATAATTTTATTCAAAACCAAGATACATATCAAAATGAACCAGATGTTTTGGTAAATGATGGCAATTTAATTTTGGGATCTATAATTTCTCAATTTGTTGATAATGATCCAAATAATAATGAAGATAATGCAGATGAAGATAATGCAGATGAAGATAATGCAGATGAAAATAATGCAGATGAAGATAATGCAGATGAAAATAATGTAGATGAAAATGTGATAGAAATGGCAACTAGAATTATATTAGAAACTGATATAGAGTAAATAAAATAATTTAGTATGAATGCTAATGCTAATACTAATCAGATAATGAATAAAAATTGATTTAGAGTTTTAAATGAAAAAGACTTAATATTAGATTAAAATTATGTCTTGGACGAAAGTGAAAAATGATTATGGAACTATGTATTACAGTCTTCCAGAGAAACTGCATAATTCTGAGAAAATTTTGATTTTGGATTTAGATTGGACTTTAATTCAACCAGAATTAGGAAATATATTTCCAGTAAATGAAAATGACTGGAGCTTCAGATTTCCAATCAAAAAAGTACTAGAATATTATTTAAAAGGTTATAAAATTGTAGTATTTAGTAATCAAAAACATACATTTGATGGAAAACTTAGTTTTAATTTTGAAGGGTTTAAGAGACGTTGGGCAGCTATATTAAAAGCAATGGATATTCCAGTGTATATTTTAATTGCTCCGACAGATGATTTTTATCGAAAACCTTTAACTGGTATGTGGGATTATTTGTGTAATAATCTTAATGGTAATGTAAAAGTTGATAAAAATCAATGTATATTCGTTGGTGATGCGGCTGGTCGTCCAAAACAAGGTAAAAATAAAGCTGATTTTAGTGATTCAGACTTTAAAATGGCAATTAATGCTGGTATTGAATTTCAAACCCCGGAACAGTTTTTTAGAGATGAAAAATTTGATAAAGAGAGTGTTATGGTGAACATTAATACTAAAAGTTTTGATCCAGCTATTTATTTAACAAAATTACCTGAAATAAAGAAAAATAATCAAAATAATTGGGACAAATTGGAAAAATTATTTACTAACCAATTTCAAAACCCTCCTCGTGTTTTAATGTTATGTGGTTCCCCATCATCCGGTAAATCTTCTCTAAGTAAAAGAATATTTGATTTTGCAACAGATGCTGGCAGTAAATGGCAATTATTTAGTTTAGATATCATTAAAACAAAAGAAAAAATGAAACAATTAATGAATAAAGTATTAATGGACGAGAATGGTGGTGGTGTTATTATTGATTGCACTAATGGTAACATAAATCCAAGGGCTGAATGGATTCAAATGGCACAAATGTTCAAAAGTCCTATATGGTGTATTAGACTTATAAGTGAAAAGAATTTATCATTTCACTTAAATAATCTTCGCCGAACTAGAGGATTTGTTGATCCTAATTATGCATCAAAATATATACCTAGTGTTGCTATACATCGTTTCTTCAAAAGTTATGAAGAACCACAACTTGATGAAGGATTTCAGGATATTCTCAAATTTGAAGTCGAACCCATCTTCAAAAATGAAAAGGAAAAGAAAGAGTTTTTGTTAAGATTTTAAACTTAAAATTTTTAGATTTTGAGAGTTTTAGATTTTAAAAATTGATTTAATTTTTTATATATTTGAATATATGATGCCTAAAAAGAGTAATCCAAGTAGAAAACCTAAAACTTCTAAAACATCTACAGTTGCTAATGCAGTATCTTCATCTTCAAATAGTACTAATAATAATGAAAAAGGTGAATTTTCAATAAGTATTGAAGATCAAATTAAATATAATAAAGAATATCAAGAATCATTAAGTAATTTAATAATAGATCCAGATGATCGTCCAGATAATGAGGTTATTAGGGAAAGTTCTTTATGGGTTGACGTGTATTCTCCAAAAACATTAGATGAATATATTTCGGACAATAGTGATGTGAAAGCAGCTCTAGATTGGTTTGAAAGTTTTCAAAAAAAGAAAGCTGATGCATCTAGATATTTATTGATTACTGGAAGACCTGGTATAGGTAAAACTACATTAGCACATTTAATATTTAAAAAATATGGATATGATTATCAAGAATATAATGCCAGTGAAGTCAGATCTGGTAGTGAATTGAAAGAAAATTTAGCTGTTTTTGGACGAGCATCCATTATTAGCTTTTTAGAAGGTTGTGGTAACACTAAAAAAGGATTAATAATGGATGAAATAGATGGTATTGATTCACAAGGGAAAGAATCAGATGGTTTATCTACGTTTCTAGATATTACACAAGCATCCACACATTATCCTATTATATGTATAGCGAATGATGAATCATCAACAAAAGTATCACGAATAAGAACTAAATCATTTGAAATTAAAATGAAAGAACCATCCAAAATATCATTAATGACCTTTCTACAAAAAATAGTAAAAGGCGAGAAAATACAAATAGACAAAAAAATATTAACCATGATTATAGAAGATTCATCCCACGATTTTAGACAAGTAGCTAATAAATTATATACTTTAAATCTAGGTATATCAAAAAATGAAAAAATTACAATGGATATTTACCAAAATATTCGTGAATTTTGCAAAAATGATAAGACATTTGATTTGGTTGAATCTATAGATACAATTATGAACCCAGAAACATCTCTAAATGAAATGATACGAGTTTATGAAAGTGACGTGAATGGTATTTCTGCTACTATTTTCTCAAGCTATTTACTCAATCTAGATACATTAAAAGTTAATAGTAAAGAGAAATTTAAAGCATTGGGGGAATTAAGTAAAGGTGTACTAGAAGGTGAAATTTATTGCAATTATTATTGGAAACATAAACATAATACTTTAAATGCATATCAGGGAGTTTCTCAAGTCGGAACCGCTCAACACATTTTTTCAGAACTTGCACAAAAAGATAATACTAAACTTAAATGGAAAAACACCAGTAAACGTATATTTTATCTTAATCCACATATGATGAATAGATTATTAAAGGTTGGTTTATCATTGGGTATTTATACACAATCATATATTTCTCAATCACTTGAAGTAGTTTGGAATTTATTAAAATCTTCAAAATTTATTGAAAAGGATACTGTTTATAAAAAGATGTTAGAGACATTATTTGATACTGGAATTACTCCTGATGATTTTGATAATTTTTTCAAAGGATTTTATTTAGCTGGACAAGCCATTCAAGATAATGAAAAAATATTCAAAAAAATAAAACCAAACATAGATAAACATTTTATGCACTATTTAGAAGATCGTTCAAAGGAATTTCAGGGAAATCCTCAATTGAATCGAGATTAATAGGTACAACAACTTCATCAGATTCATTACTAGGTAAGTTGGGACAATAAAAATTTTCAACATAATTTTTTTTTAAATTAAAACTAACTTTATGTGTATGACCCACAATCATGTTTATCTTTGAATTTTTAGGTTTTTTACAAGATTTCCCTTGTTTGGGTTTTTGCATTTTTTTAGGCATTTTATTTTTATTATACTGAAGAAATAATCTTTATGCATTTTTTCAGTACCATAACAGATTACAAAAATTGATTCAATCAAGCACATACACTAAATTATAATAGATATTATAAAATGGACCAAAACAACGAGAATATAGATACCCTAAATACCTGTTATATTTGTTCAGATGAAGTAGAAAATATAGTTTATGTATGCAAATGTCGTAAGATTTGCCATCTTAAATGTTTGCACAAATGGCTCACTGTCAGTCAAAGTAATACTTGTGACATTTGTAAAGAAGCTTATATTGATCTAACACCCTATTATAAAATTAAATCACGTGTCAAACCCATGATAGTATCTATAATAGTTATCACTATCATCGCTACACTAGGATTTGATGCATTGTTTTTACACTATCTTGACAAAATTCTACCCAAATCAAAAAGCACAGACTCATACGCATTATGTATTGTAGGAATTATATTATTAACAATTTACATATTTGGTAGTATTCGTGCTTATTACAAGGAAAATAGAGAAAATATAATAATAATTTCAAATCAATTCAAAAAAGTAAATAAAGAATCTGTCGCTATTAACGTATCTCAATCTCAAAATACAGATACATCAAATGAATTAACTCCTTTGCTATAAAACTTTCTAGAGCAACAAAGTAAAAATTTTAAAGTGTTCTAGATGTAATTCAATCTAGAATAATATTTTTTTAAAACTTTCTAGAGCAACAAAGTAAAAATTTTAAAGTGTTCTAGATGTAATTCAATCTAGAATAATATTTTTTTAAAACTTTCTAGTGTATAAAAGTAAAAATTTTAAAGTGTTCTAGTTGTAATTCAATCTAGAATAATATTTTTTTAAAAGTTTCTAGAGCAACAAAGTAAAAATTTTAAAGTGTTCTAGATGTAATTCAATCTAGAATAATACTTTTTTAAAACTTTCTAGTGCAACAAAGTAAAAATTTTAAAGTGTTCTAGATGTTATAGTAACTGGAATAATGTTTTTTAAAAACTTTCTAGTGTATAAAAGTAAAAATTTTAAAGTGTTCCAGTTGTAATTCAATCTAGAATAATATTTTTTTAAAACTTTCTAGTGTATAAAAGTAAAAATTTAAAGATGTTCTAGATGTAATTCAATCTAGAACAATACTTTTTAAAAACTTTCTAGTGCACAAAAGTAAAAATTTAAAGATGTTCTAGATGTAATTCAATCTAGAATAATATTTTTTTAAAACTTTCTAGTGAATAAAAGTAAAAATTTTAAAGTGTTCTAGATGTAATTCAATCTAGAATAATACTTTTTAAAAACTTTCTAGTGAATAAAAGTAAAAATTTTAAAGTGTTCTAGTTGTAATTTAATCTAGAATAATATTATTTTAAAACTTTCTAGTGTATAAAAGTAAAAATTTTAAAGTGTTTCAGTTGTAATCCAATCTAGAACAATACTTTTTTAAAACTTTCTAGTGCAACAAAGTAAAAATTTTAAAGTGTTCTAGTTGTAATTCAATCTAGAATAATATTTTTTTAAAACTTTCTAGTGTATAAAAGTAAAAATTTAAAGATGTTCTAGATGTAATTCAATCTAGAACAATACTTTTTTAAAACTTTCTAGTGTATAAAAGTAAAAATTTAAAGATGTTCTAGATGTAATTCAATCTAGAACAATACTTTTTTAAAACTTTCTAGTGTATAAAAGTAAAAATTTAAAGATGTTCTAGATGTAATTCAATCTAGAATAATATTTTTTAAAAACTTTCTAGTGCAACAAAGTAAAAATTTTAAAGTGTTCTAGATGTAATTCAATCTAGAATAATACTTTTTAAAAACTTTCTAGTGAATAAAAGTAAAAATTTAAAAGTGTTCTAGATGTTATAGTAACTGGAATAATATTTTTTTAAAACTTTCTAGTGCAACAAAGTAAAAATTTTAAAGTGTTCTAGTTGTAATCCAATCTAGAATAATACTTTTTAAAAACTTTCTAGTGTATAAAAGTAAAAATTTAAAAATGTTCTAGTTGTAATTCAATCTAGAATAATATTTTTTAAAAACTTTCTAGTGTATAAAAGTAAAAATTTTAAAGTGTTCTAGATGTAATTCAATCTAGAATAATATTTTTTTAAAACTTTCTAGTGTATAAAAGTAAAAATTTTAAAGTGTTCCAGTTGTAATTCAATCTAGAATAATATTTTTTTAAAACTTTCTAGTGTATAAAAGTAAAAATTTAAAGATGTTCTAGATGTAATTCAATCTAGAACAATACTTTTTAAAAACTTTCTAGTGCACAAAAGTAAAAATTTAAAGATGTTCTAGATGTAATTCAATCTAGAATAATATTTTTTTAAAACTTTCTAGTGAATAAAAGTAAAAATTTTAAAGTGTTCTAGATGTAATTCAATCTAGAATAATACTTTTTTAAAACTTTCTAGTGCAACAAAGTAAAAATTTTAAAGTGTTCTAGTTGTAATTCAATCTAGAATAATATTTTTTTAAAACTTTCTAGTGTATAAAAGTAAAAATTTAAAGATGTTCT
>Ga0214923_10003556_pt1 | contig 19457 bp, 28 predicted proteins | sample LL1510_MetaG_FD_177993 | JGI IMG/M metagenome (GOLD analysis project Ga0214923, IMG submission 177993) | Freshwater microbial communities from Lake Lanier, Atlanta, Georgia, United States - LL-1510 | ecosystem: Environmental > Aquatic > Freshwater > Lake | place: USA: Georgia | collected...
TTTTATGACCAAGTATTAACCCAATTAAATAATAAATAACATGACAAGAGATGAATTTTTTGAAGCGGCAGTGCTTGCTGCCTTCCAAGGCTTACTGGCTGCATCCGGACATTACAGGGATGAACTAATCAATAACCCATGTGAGCACGTGGCTAATGCTGCAAGGCAATATGCTGATGAGCTTACTGAGCAGTTGTATGGTCCTGAGTTACCGGTGATCAAGGAGCGGCTATTCTAAGCCAAAAGTGGTATATTTTGACTACATTTGGCGAACTATGAAACAGACAGCAGTAGAGTGGTTATATGAAAATATACTTTTAACACCATTAGATATACGTTCAATTAACAAATGTTTAGAACAAGCAAAAGAAATGGAGAAGGAGCAGATAATATATTCAAACTTTAATGGTCAAAGTGTTGACAAAAAATTAAAAGACATTAATATACATAAAATGAGAATTAAAGCAGAACAATACTATAAACAAACCTATGAAAGCAATACTTGAATACACCCTCCCGGATGATCAGCATGAGTATGATCTGGCCAATAACTCAGGAGCAATGTACAATGCACTCTTTGAAATTAAAAATGAACTTCGTACCTTGCACAAATATGGTGAGCTTAGTGATCAGCAGTGGGAGATGGTGGACAAGATATACCAGCAGTTCAATGATATCTTAATTGATAACAATATCAAGCTATGATACTATTACTATCAATTTTGCTAGCCCCTGCCGTAGTGTGGGGGTGGGCTTTTACTATCTATCAAATAATCAATATCTATAAAAATGAGTGAGTTCAAAGGAGAGGTGGTATTTGTTACCCCTACAAAGTCAGTAAGTGACAAATTTAAGAAGAGAGATATCACCCTCAAGTCTGAAGGTGAGCACCCACAGTACGTAACCTTCGAGCTAACACAGGATAAGTGTGACCTGGCTAACAACCTGAAGGCAGGTGATGTGGTGGAGCTCAAGTACAACCTACGTGGCCGGAAGTGGCAGGCACAAGATGGTACCATCAAGTACTTCAACACCATTGAAGCATGGTCCATGAGCCTATCTAGTGGAAAACAAGTTAATAAAAAGAATGAAGGTACTGACGATCTACCTTTCTGAGGGTGATACGCTAAGCCAATGGGCTGTAAAACAAGCCAATAGCATGCTTAATGAGAGATACAAGCTAGTGCACCTTGCCCTAGATATGAAGGCACCATACCATAGTGTGCGTAGATTCATTTCGGGTGAGAATGTGGCACTGGAGATACAGGATAAATTTATTTCATTATATTTGAAGCATGTATACTCTACTCATCCTAATACCTATAGCGTGGTGGATCACTGAATTTGAACCGCTACAGGCAACTATTGACCGCATTCCTATGTCTGAATGGCTAAGAGATGCCTTTTTATGCGTTAAGTGTATGGCATTCTGGCTTACCTTGATAGTAACTTTTAATTTTATCTTAGCATGTCAGGCGGCTCTATTGGCTTACCTGTTGAATCGAGTGATAGCCAGGTTGTAGATAGAGTACTATCTTTACCAGACACCCTCAAATATACTAAGCATTCACTTGCTGAGCTGCTCAAGATACGTACTAAGTATGAAGGTAAGCAACCCCAGGAGTGCTTCTGTGCTTCTGTTAGAAGAAAGGTATGGTTCAAAGAGTTTACACTATGGTATGAAGGCTATCTTAGATCAGTTGGTATCGAGTCAGTATAATGAGCTAGAAGCTTATACTAATTACCTACTGAGCAGGCTAGGCAGTCAACTAGACCCCACTACTATCATTAGCAATAGCTATCTGCACTGTGTTAACATTAAATGCACTGACTTAGATACCATGAAGTCCTACATGCTTAATACTATCAAGAAGCAGATACTCTGGTCAGGCAGTCAAAGCAATAAAGAGGAGCGTGTTAACAGCTCAGATGATGAGGTAGAGCAGGTAGATGATACCACTGACCTTGATATGAAGATACTAGAGGAGAAGGTATACCAACGTAACAAGGCATTTATTGAAATATACCGATCTAGGTGCCATGATAGGGTATCTCAGATAGTACTGAGTGCCTACATTGATAAAGGATATAACACAGCTAGAGCAATGGCTAAGTATTTCGACATTCCGGTTACCTCAGCGCACTATCTGATAGCAGATATTAAACAAAATCTTCGTGAAATACAATATAAGTATGACAACTAGTCAAGCCGTAGCCTCTTTGTGCACCTTATTGGGTATATTTACAGCTATTTCATTGTTTTTTCATAACTATGGACTAGCAGCTTATGGTGCAGCAACCTGGATACTAGGATATTACACATATTCAATTATATATTTTTATGAACAAGAAGAAGATGAAGAGCAAGATAAACCCTAACTATCTAGGTGCAGTCATTGAAATCACAGGACCCAATGGCTTTACAAGTGTAGAGGTAACTGAAAGCATGGTGGAAGACCAAGAGTACTATACTGCTCTAGGTTTTGGTCACTTATTTGTTGAAGATGCCAAGAGCGAAGATAGGGGAGACGCCTGAGCAGTACATCAAGAGGTGCATGGCTGATCCTGAGACCTTGGATAAGTACCCAGAAGAGGCTCAGAGGTATGCAGTATGCGCTTCTATGTATGATACTCCACTAGGTAACTACAAGAACGTGTTCGCACAGTCCTATGATGACTATCCTAAGGCTGCAAGAGAGAATGCTAAGACAGCACTCAAGTGGGCTGAAGAGAATGGATGGGGTAGATGCGGCACAGGAGTAGGCAAGGCAAGAGCAAACCAACTAGCTAAGGGTGAAGCAATAACCGAAACTACCATAGCACGTATGGCAGGCTTCGCTAGACATAAGGGTAGCTCTGAACGTGATCTAGGTGATGGGTGTGGTAGGCTCATGTGGCTTGCTTGGGGTGGTGATGAAGGTATTGAATGGGCACAACGTAAACTAAAACAGATTAGAGGTGAAACATAAATACATATCTACTCCTGAGGATCTACAGAAGATGTGGGAGGATTACAAGGCAGAGCTAGCTACTGACTTACTACCTACACTGTCTACTAAGACTGGTGAAATAATGTACCTACCTATTCAGAAGCCACCTACAAGATGGGGGTTTGAAGCCTATGTATGGAAGGTTTATGGCCATCATGTGAAGCAATATCTTGATAACCAGGATAAGCTATACAATGATTATATGGGAGTCGTTTCGTACATAAGAAATGATTGGACAGCTGAGCATGTCACTGGCACCATGACTGGCAAGTACAAGGCACCCAACCTGACAGCACGAGTGACTGGAGTCTATGACAATGTAGATGTGACCACCAAGGGTGAGGCTATCACTGACATCAAGGTTACCATCGTACAGCCGGACAATGACTGACCAGGTAGACTACATGGCCTCAGTGGTGGAGGACTTCATCTATAAGACTAAGGGTGAGAAGGTTCGCATCAATAGAAGGCTAGTAGCTATGGACCCTCGGCAGTTGGTGATGCTGTACAACACCTACCAACAGATAGCACATGGAGCTAAAGAGCACGATCATATTCCAAAAGAACCTGGAGGCACTCAAGAGTCCACATAGGTTCATAGTTAACGAGGGAGGGAGTAGGAGTAGTAAGACCTATAGCTTATGTCAACTAATGATAGTATACTGCCTGCAGAACAAGGGCAAGGTAGTTAGTATTATACGTAAGACATTCCCTGCCTTAAGGGCTACAGTTCTAAGAGACTTTACTGAGATACTCAAGGGTATAGGTATATACTCTATAGAAGCACATAACAAGAGTGAGCAGATATATACCTTTGCCAATGGTAGTATGGTGGAGTTCTTCAGTGTGGATGATGAGCAGAAGATCAGAGGCCGTAAGCGTGACATAGCCTGGTGCAATGAAGCCAATGAACTGTACTTCGATGACTTCACTCAGCTTAACATGAGGACTGAGCACAAGCTAATCTTTGACTACAACCCTTCAGATAACAGCTCATGGTTGTATGAGCTACCACCTGAGGATACTACATTGATACGGTCTACCTACAAGGATAACCCCTTCTTGCCTCAGAGCATACGCAACCAGATAGAAGACTTGAAGAGAACAGATGAGGCACTGTATCAGATATATGCATTAGGGCAGAAGGCGGTGAGCAAGAGTAACATCTACAGCAACTGGACCTTCATGACTCATAGGCCTGCTAGGTTCACTCAGTTCGTGTATGGCCTTGACTTCGGGTACAACCACCCGACTGCACTCATGAGGGTGTACTGGCATGAGCGTGATATCTTCATTGAGCCTGTGATCTATGAGAGCTACCTGACCACTACCATGCTCATTGATAAGATGATTAAGTTGAACCTAGAGAAGGATGTAACTATATTGGCTGACTACTCAAGGCCTGAGATCATAGCAGAGATGGTCAGTGCAGGGTATGATGTTATCAATGCCAACAAGGTGGTGAAGAAAGGTATAGACTACGTTAAGACCTTCGGGGTATACTGTCTTGACAGCAAGGATGTGAAGAGGGAGTATGACAACTACAAGTGGAAGAAGATAGGTGACCACATCACTGATGAACCTGTTAAGCTCTTTGATGATGCCATGGATGCTGTGAGATATGCAGTTACATATATTAAGGATGAGTACTTTACTGACAGCGCATACGTGAGCTTCTAAACACTTAGCAAGATTAAAACAATATAAGTATGGCAATATCTTTAATAGCTAAACCCTACACCCTTACCCCTGCATACAACGAGGTCAAGTACATTTATGACTCTACTAACAAGAACCTACCGGGGTTCAAATATGTATATGACATATATCAAAGTGGTACAGCTAATAAGATAGGTGAGTACAGGGTACTACCTGTGTATGGCACTGGGTATGGTGAGGTAGACCTATCCATGTTACTCATGTCATACGTTAGCTATGATTTGAACCTAACCAACACCACCGTATACAATGCTCCAGGTAGCCACTATAAATATGATGTGCACGTAGGTGAGGAGTACATCAGTACATTGACATACACTTCTGCACTGACTCAGTACCTAGTAGCTCCATACGTTGGTAGGGTGCAGATTAACTTAGCCAATAGCTATTCGGTAGGTGATCAGATAGTCATCACTGAGATAGGTTTTGGTGCATCCAATCCTAGTATGCAAGGCTTATTTACTGTGTTAGTAGCTAACCCTTTTTTTATAGTGGTCAATGTGTTATGGAGTACCATCATAAACCCTAACAAGGATGGACAGATAAGTTATGCAGATGGTAGGAGAACAATCATAAGGAGTATGTACATAGATGCCTTTCAATACGTGTTCAATGGTGCTATCAAATGGGTTAACATGCCTGCATACGACTGGCAAGATTATATGCTAAACACTGGTACCGATCAGTTCCTTACAAACCTTCCAGGAGATTCAGTTAAGTTTAAGCCTGAGTTTAATGCTTCGCTATCTCAGGACTTATGGCTGAATGCAGTAGCAAACTATAGCCCTGGTGGTACTGACTTCGTGTACTTCCAGAATAGCCTAGGTGAGCTATTTAGAAAGTCAGTCAATGCTACTGACCATGTAAGTGGTATCTCAGTGGGTCCTAACAATCATGGAGTGCTAACACCTGTAGCAGGAGTACTGCCAATGATTAAGCCTACTGTGACCAGATACCAGGTGTGGTATGAGCGTGCTGGTGTTCAGGTAACTAAAGCATATAACATAGGTATAGATAGAAGGGTACGTACTACCAAGGAGTACGTCATCCTGTTCCTAGACCGTATGGGCTCATGGGGTAGCTTTGCTTTCACTGGCAGAGACTATGAGAAAGGTAATATCAGTAAGACTCAGTACAATCAAAAGGTGGAAGGCTATGTAACTGGAAGCCGATGGACCTACAATACACAGGATAGAGGATACTTGAATAATCAGATAAGCACTGAGACTACGCTAGACCTAAATACTAACTGGATGACTGAGGCCATGGCAGAGTACTTTGTAGAACTCTTGAGCTCACCATACACATTCATTAAGACTGCTGATTACTCTGTGGACTGTGAGGCACCTGGTAGCACTCGGTACATAAGCTGTAATATACTTACCTCATCCTTTGAGATATTCAAGGAGCGCAATAAGAACTTAATTAAGCAGAGCATCCAGGTGAAGCTAGCTAATAACGATGTAGTCAATGGTTAAAATACAACTGCCCAATGGTTACCTAGATGTTAAGGAGGGCACTTCGTTTCCTTTGAACTTTCAAGCAGGAGATATTAGAGATATATCACAGCGCAAAGGTAACTTCTCCAAGACCATTAAGTTAATAGGTAGCAAAAACAATCATAAGCTTTTAGGCAATTACTATGATGTTAACATCCAAGCAGGCACGTTTAACATTAATACCTTGGTAACATGCTCAGTAATTCAAGATGGTATACCTGTTATGGAGAACGTAAGCATGCAGTTAACCAATGTAATCAAGTCACAGGATACTGCAAGCTATGAGCAACAGATAGAGTATGAGGTACTGGTTAAGGATAGCACAGCAGATTTCTTCACGGCCATTGCTAACCTTGAGTTGACTGACTTAGACTTCAGTGACCTAAACCATACTTACGATGCATATAATGTATCTATTAGATTTACCAATACTATAGTAGATGGCTTCAAGTATTTCTTGCCAGATAGTGGTGATGTGTTCTACAATATCAATGAATTCAAGCCTGCTATCTTTGCTAAGACATACATGGATAGGATATTCAGTAGTGCAGGGTTTCAGTATAACTGGTCTACACTAACTGCCGCTAGATTTGATAAGCTGATTATACCATACAATGGTGATACTGATAACTTTGATTACAATGACTACATAGTTAAGGCAGAGCGCACTGTACCATTTACATTAACTGGTAATACAAGCGTGCCAGGATATAGTGACATACCTCTAGTATTTAGCTCACCAATCAATGGATGGACTGAGACCGAAGATACTCAGAACATATACAACCCTGTCACTGGTGCATATAGTACCCCATTCAATATAAGTAGCGCCAATGCACAGGAGTATACCTATACAGTACAAATAAGATATGACTTAACTGTTAGGAATCCTACTGGTAGTACCATTTACGGTTCAAAGCCTAACAATGCAGGAATATATGTACCTAATCCTGTACACTATACTCCTGCTGTAGCGGTGCAAGGAGGCAATGCTTTTGCTGCACAGCCTTTATATACTAACCCTAACCCCTTAAGTTCAGCGGTAACCAATGCAGTAGAATGTCCTTTGACACTAGCACCTGGTACTACTACTATATTGAGTCAAACGGTAGTGGCAACTTTACCCTTATCTGCAATAAACTTACCACAGGCCACCATTGCTTACTTATATTTTTACGTTCTCAATCCTAGTTACATACCTTCAGGTCAATCAGCGACTGGCACAGCATGGAGGGTTGGTAGTGTAAATGGTGCACCGGCAACAGGTGTAAGGGTAGATATGAATATAACATCTGTATATCTTACCATATTGCCTAACAATAACATAGTAGCTATAGGTGGTACTTTGGAGGTTAATGACTACGTACCTAAGAAAATAAAGCAGAGCGACTTCATTAAGGGTATCTTCAACATGTTTAACTTATATGCCGATGTTGACAAGTCGCAACCTAACACCATTAACCTAATACATAGAGATGACTTCTATGACTCAGGTGCTGAAGTTGACTGGACGTATAAGCTAGCCAAGAATGAAGAACAAGATCTATCCTTTTTACCTGACATTACTAGCAAGAGAATTATACTTACATACGCTCCAGATAAAGACAGTCCAAATGAAACGTATACCAATGCTACCAATCAGATATATGGGCAGGCTGAAGTAATTTTTGATAATGAGTATGTAAAAGAAGTAACTACAAAGGCTATACTCTTTAGCCCCACTCCCATTATACGTACACCTTTCAATGCTTATGTACCTATGCTTTCAGGTGCAGCTCCTCAAACTAATCTACGCATACTGTATGACTCTGGTAGTATGACCAACTGCAACCCATACAATATATATGACTACGGTACAGTAGGTATGTCCGGACTCACTAGCTATCCATACGTAGGTCACTTTGATGATCCACTACTACCTACCTTTGATATTAACTTTGCTACTTGTGCATTCTACTATTACAACCCTACTAGTTTAACTGAGAACAATCTATATAACAGATATTGGCGTAGGACCATGGGGCAGATAAACAATGGCAAGATGTTAACTGCTATGTTTTATCTTACTCAAAGTGACATTCAAAAGATGAAGCTTAATGATAAGATACGCATTGACAACTCATGGTGGAACATTAACCAGATCATGGACTATGATGCTAACAGTAACAACCTCACAAAGGTAGAACTCATTAGCATAGATAACGAAATTAACTTCATGCCTTTTGCTCCTGGGTTTAATGATCCTGGTATAGGGGTTCCAAATGTAGGGCCTATTTCTCAAGTAGCTAATCATTCAGTAATAAGGACTAAGAGCTCTTATTCAAACGTAACAGGCCAGGGTGGTATGGATGGTCAGATTATAGGTAAGGGTAATGTAGTACCTCCAGGATATAAGACTCTGATAGTAGGTGATGGCTTTGATGTTAGTAGTAATGGTATAATAGTAGATAACCTAACAGTACGTAACACATACAATGGAGTCAGTGTAGATAGCACGCCTAAGAGATACATGGCAAACCTTACACAGTCCGGTACCAACAATCCCACCTCATACGTTATGGAGGGTAGCCTAGGTACTATCACTTGGGTAAGGATAGCACAGGGGCAGTACTGGGGGTACCTTGATCAGTATGACCCACTAACCCCATTAAGTGAGATAGCTGTAATAGTTAGCAGTAATATCTTTGATGGTCTTATCACTGCAGAATATCTATCTGCTAACCAAGTGGTAGAGGTCTTTACCACACAGATAGGTGTAGGCTTGGTAGATGGTTACCTAAATAGTACAACAATAATGATTTATTATTACCCACAATAATGGAAGGAGTAGAAATACCATTAAAGATAAGCGGCATAGCTGAGATTAAGGCAGAGCTTAGAGACCTAAAGAGTCAGATGCTTAATGCTACTGACCCTACTGAAATGGCAGCGCTTGCTGAGCAAGCAGGTAGGCTCAAGGATCAATTAAAGGATACTAATGAAGCTGCTGAAATCTTTGCTAGTGGTTCTAAATTTGAACAAGTGAGTAACTCATTTGGAGCCATGAAAAATGATTTAATGTCTTTAGACTTTGAAGGTGCTAGTGAGAAGGCTAAGATATTCAGCTCAGCATTAGGCTCTATCAATCCTGCTACTATTACCGGTAGCATTAAGGGCATGATCAGCACTGTAGGTACACTTGGTGGAGCATTCGTTAAGCTAGGAGCAACTATATTAGCTAACCCTATGTTCCTTTTAGTAGCAGTAATAGTGGCCATTGTAGCAGCAGTGGCAGCATTCGCTGATAAGTTCGGTTTTTTAGATGATATCATGAGTGCTATCATGGTTCCTATCAATGCAGTTATTGATGCCTTCTATGCTGTTACTGATGCACTAGGTCTTACGACTCACGCGCTAGATGAAGAAGCAGAAGCACAGAAAGCAAATACTGATGCTGTAATGAAAGCGGCTGATGCACAGATGAATTATGCTACTGAGAAAAAAGATCATGAAATTGAAATGGCTAGGATAGCCAAAAAAGATACAACTAAATTAGAACTTGAAAAGGTAGATATAGCGACAGCAGCAGCAGCTAAAAAAAGAGCAGAGATAGCTAAGGAGTTAGCTATGAGTAAACACATGACCGATGAAGATTCTCTAAAAAGGAGGGCTGAATTATTTAAGACTTATGATGAACAAAATGCTATCATTAGAAAAGCGGTTAACCAACGTATTGAAATAAAAGCAAGAGCCGCCGCAGCAGCAGCAGAAGCAGAGCGTAAGGCAGAGGAGGCAGCAGCAGCAGCAGCAGAAAAACAGCAACAAGAAGCTGAAGCAGCAGCAGAACGTGCAAGAGCAGCAGCCGCAGCCGCAGCACAACGTAGAAGAGAAAAAGCAAAACAAGATGCAGCCAACAGATTAAAAGCAGGTAGAGAGTTACGTGATTTTGAACTTTCTCAGATTGAAGATGCAGCTAAAAGAGAAGAGGCTATAATTAGAGAAAAATATGCCAGGTTACTTACTGACTTGCAAAAGGATGAGAGCAAAAATGCGGATGAGAAAATTAAGTACCAGAAGATGTATGAAACACAGCTTACTCAGGAACTTAATAAACAAGGAGACGTAACTAAAAAAGCTAGAGAAGATGCAGAAATAAAAGCTAATGAAGCTATCCTACAGCTTAAGCTACAGCTCATGCCAGAAGGTGAGGCTAAAGAGAAGGCCATGCAGGATGATAAGTATAAGAAGTTACGTGATGCAGTACTGGCAGATGAAAAATTAACACAGGAAAAAAAGGATGAATTAATAGCTCTTTATGATCAGCAACGTAATATAGAAGATCAAAAGAAAATAGATGATAAAAAGAAGGAACATGAAAAAGAGCAGTCCACGTTACTAGCCACTTTTGCTACTCAAAAGGATAAAGAACTAGAAGCACTACGACTTAAATACGAAGAGCAGCGCAAAATAGCAGCAGATAATAGTGAGCTTCAGTTACTAATAGATAAAAAATATGCTGATGATAAAAAGAAAATAGATGATGATGCTGCTCTTGCTGCTATTGAAGCTAAGAAAAAAGAAAGGGATGCTATCATTACAGCAGCAAGCGAAATAAGTACAGGTCTCGTTAATTTAGGCACGGCATTAATCAAGGATCAAAAGAAGCTAGAGAAATTTAACAAGGCTTCTGCATTGATACAGATTGGTATTGATACAGCTAAGGCTATTTCTTCATTGGTAGCTCAGAGCCAAGCTAACCCCATGAATGCAATAACAGGAGGAGCAGCAGGTATAGCACAGTTCGCCTCTGGCATGCTTCAGATACTTACCAATATAGCTAAGGCTAAACAGATATTATCATCACCATCTAGTAACTCTTCAATGAGTAGTGGCGGTGGCGGTGGAGGGTCTAGTAGTAGTTCAACTGCTCAAGTACTACCACAGGCTGCACAGTTATTTGGTCAAGGTAATACTGGCAATGTAATGAGTGCAGGAGGTACATCTAATGAGAGCAGCATGACAGTCACTGCCGTAGTAAGCGAGACAGCTATGACATCTACACAGAATAAGATACAACGAATTAAAAAGAATGCAGAACTATGATAAGCCTACAGTCCACCATTAATAAAATCATAAGTTTCTACAGTGCTCATCTTCAAGTAAAGAAGGTAGGTACTGACTTCAAGGAGCAGATGTATAACTTTGCCACTAAGAATGAGAAGTATCCAATAGTATTCATAGTGCCTGTATCGGTTAGTAACACTGAGAATACTAACATGTTCACCCTAGATATCTATTGTTTTGATATCATTCAAAAGGATAGGGCTAACATCATCACCATACTTAGTGATACGCACCAGATACTGATGGACTTGTTTAATTATTTTACATTTAGCACAGACCTTAGCATGGATGTTAATGGTATGCCTACCTTCACTGCTTTGAATAATGACCTGCTAGATTATGCAGCAGGGTATCTTATGACCATCACCTTAGAAGTAAGTAACTGGACTGACTGTGACGTGCCACTACAATAAACATTTAAGCACCTTAGCACAATATAAGTATGAGCATACCTAATTGGTGGGGTAATTGGAGGCAGTCGTTAACAACTCACACAGGAAACTTACAGGCCACTGACTTGCTAGAATGTACACAGATAATCGGAGGTGTTCCGATTAACACTGTGATAACTGGACAACAGATACTCAATGCAGTACCTAGTGGTGCTATCTGGGGAAGCATTACAGGAACACTATCAGCTCAGAGTGATTTACAGGGTGCATTGAATAATAAGCAGGATACTCTTGTGAGCAGCACTAATATCAAGACCATCAATGGTAACTCAATACTAGGTAGTGGAGATATAACAGTAGCAGCTTCAGGAGCTCCTCGTATTATTGCTAAGAAAGCAGGTACATTACATGTAGGCACCCCCACGTCTGGTAACAGTTTGATAGCTTATGAAGATATAAGTAGTTATATCGAAAATTACATGTATCTTACCATTAGCATGATAGCAAGGAAAGTAAGTGGAGGTGCTTCATCTTCACCACTAAGGCTATATGTTAACAGTAGTGCATCACTCACAGGGGCAACTTTGTTAGCTACTTTTTCGCCATTAACGAGCTCTACATACATGATCCATAACATAGTGGGTGTATGCACCAATAATTCAGGTTATATATATTCAGCTACTGCTACATCCAACTATTATGCAGCTACTTCTAACACAGCTATACTGATACCTTCACCCTGCTATCTGCTGTGGGCATCTCAGACACCTAATGGTGATGTTATGACTATACTTAACTCAACAGTTACTAAATATGTATAGTGTCACTGTCAACGATATTACCTATACCTTTACTGAGTGGGAGGAGGTAGATGGTTTTTATATTCATATATTCACTGAGCATGGTGTTATCTGTGTTCCTAAAGATTTAATAGATGGCTAGGTACGCTAATGATGGTAATTTTTATGTGCTATATCCTACACGTAGGAAAATGGCAGCAATGCTTAAGCGCATCATTGTAAGCAAGGGGCTAGTACAGGAGGGCACTCTGGTAGACTCAGTACGTATCAATGCTAGGATAGCAGGATGGAATAAGCTAGAGATACAGATAATAGCCATGTACTACTTTATATATCTTAACAATGGAGCTTTTCTGTGGAATGGTGGAGTGATACCGCCCTATGATATAGTTAGTGAATTCACTGATCAAATGAATAGCAGTGGACTTACTGCAGAAATATACAGGCAGTACACTGAATGGGCTACTAAGACCTACCCACTAGTTAAGGCAATAGAGGTATTAGAAAAAAATCAAAAAATAGTATATAGTTTTATACCTATAGACCCTCCTGCAGGGTTCCAAGAAGGCACGCCTTTAGATGTCTAGCTCCTTCTTCATGCCAAGCATATTGAATACATAGTAAAGGGGTAACCCTCCTATGGCATCAGACTTAGATAGATCACCATTGCATAGGTTGTAGATGAGTAATTCCCACGACCACTTAGCTGTGTTTTTCTCCGGTTCTTTGGTGGGTTCATCTTCATCCTCATCTTCATAGCCCTCGTCAGGTTCTGGTGGTAGAGGGTCCTCAAAAAGGTTAGTATAGGTATCAATAAACTGCTCACGAAATTTAAGGAACTCCTTAATAATACCATACACATCTGTGATAGGTACGTCCATAAACTGCTCAGCTCTATCTTTGTAATCATACTCATACGGCTCCCACACTAATTCACCCCACTCATTTTCTTTGGTTTGCCGATATACAATAGCACAGATATATGGAAGGCTTGTTAAGTAATTGTTAGTAAAAAAATAGTCAAGGTCAATGTATTCATATAAGCATAGTTTAGTAAAAGGCTTTAGCTTCATGCCTAATACTTCATACTTATAGTTCTTAGATGGTTCAGATAAAGCCCACTTGCATTGAGATATAATAGCATTAAGGTCATCTATATCTAGCTCATCTACATCTTCATCTGTAAGTATAGATAATACCTCACTATTGTAAGTGGTAGCACCAGACTTATCCTCTATTTTATTGATCTCCACCCATTGCTCCAGGCTCACTTCCCTCCACCCCTTTGGTAATTTGCTTGCTAAATTTTTCACTAATGAATGTTATATAAGGTATTACTAGATCGGCACTTCGTTTAGAAAGCCATTTAGCTTTGAGTTTAAGGTGAGCATCTGCATAGTGCTCTACTGGAGATAGGTCTTCACGCTTAAAAAACACAGCTAATATGTTAGCAAGGTATCCTTTCTCTTTACTTATGCTATATTTTTCAATTAGCTTGGTATCCTTAACTGTCATTTTTAATTGCGCCTTGTAGGTGTACCCTTCATGCTCTATGGTATCTATAATTGGATAGTCTAATTTTGGATGGTCATTAAATTCTTTGATTATTTCAATAAATTGTTCTACCTCCATGTCATCAAAATAGGCTTCATGTATTCCTAGGTATTCAAATATCTTGAGATGCCTTTCAATAGGATCTAAGTCAGGCGCGCTACCTAATTCTGTTACCTTTTCAAACTGTTCTACAGTCATCTCTGTGATGAGATTTGGTATTTCTTTGTCTAAGATTTTTATCATAATTGTAATTTTTGAACAAATATAAAAAAAATACAATATATACGTGAGCGATTTACCAATTTATACAATTACAGTAGACCCTGCCTATGCAGAAGATGGTCAAGATTTGGGTATCGAAGCAATAGCATTTACTTCAACTCCTGCTATTAAGGTAAAAGGTATGGCATTTAATCAGCAAACTAAGCACGTAGCTTTTAAGGATGGATTAAAATACAGAATCACAGCTCCTGCCATGATACCTATGGAGATATATCGTAGAGATGATGATACCAATGAGGAGTACATGGTTAAATTTACTGTTGAAGAGATAGATGCCATGCATTCTAAATTCATGCAACAGTTGGTTAACTCTTCTAAGTTTAACCTAGAGCACAACGATGATAAAAAAGTACCTGCCTATATCCTAGAGGCATGGTTAGTAGATAAGCCTGAGCTAGACAAATCATATACTACCTATGGCATTGAGGTGCCTACCGGTACATTGATGCTTACTGCTCAAATAACTGATGTAGACTACTACAATAAACTGGTAGAAGAGGACCAGGTAGGGTTTAGCGTTGAGGGCTTCATGGGAATGAAACTAAAACAAACATATACTATGCAATTACCAGATGGCGAGCACCTCATCGAGGGCAAAATTTACGTGGTCAAGGATGGCCAAGTAATCGAAATTAAAGATCAGACTACAACTGAGCAACCAGTAGAAATGGCAGATACAGCAGTAGAAGAAGAGATGCCTGCAGAAGCAGAAGTAGAAGTAGAAGCTGCTATTGATCCTACTATGGATGCTGAAGCTATCCTTGCTATTGTTCAACCTGTAATCACTGAGCAAATTAATTCAGTATTAGCTGTGATAGCTGAAATTAAAAATCAAATTGATGAAGCCATAGCTTCTGAAACTGAAGCAGAGCAAACAACTCCTACAGATTCTCAAAGTATGTACTCTCATAAATTCAAAATGTTTAACCAATTCAATTCAAAATAAAATGCGTAAATTAAAATTTGACTTACAAGTCGACCCTACAGCTTTATTGGCTGCTAACCCAGAGGCATTCTACTCCGCTGCCTACTTAACGTCGGATGTACCTGATAACTTTCGTACTTTGCCTGGTGTTAAATATCAGACTAAACTAGGTACTGTAGTTTTCGGTAATGTTTTACAATCATCTACCTGTGCTTGGCCTGTACCAGGTTCAACTGATGACTTAAGTGCAGAGCTTATTGATGTATGTGCTGTATCTGCTATGGCTCAGATTTGTCAGTTTGACCTTGAGCAGTCTTTCGTATCTTTACAAATGACTAAAGGATCTAACTCTGACTTCTCTGTAGCTTCTTTCATGAACTTCTACTGGGAAACTATGGCTAAGCATGTAGGCCAAGATATCGAGAACATCCGATGGAAGGGAGATACTACATCATTGAACCCTACCCTCGCTCTATGTGATGGTTATGAGAAGAAACTAGCTGCTGCTGTAGGACCTGGTGGTGTTATCAATGGTGGTACTGGTGCTATTACTACATTTACAGGAGCAACTGGACTTAGTGCTAAACTATCTGCAGCTTTTGCTTTATTACCTGCTTCTGTAGCTGCTAACACCGCTGATCTTCGTATCTACTTACCTACTCAGTTAGTTAACATCTACCGTTTAGGGGTGGCTTCTGGTAACACTAATGCCTTCATCACTCAAGATTTGAGCTTGACTTACTTAGGTATCAAAATTGTACCTTGCCAGGGTATGTCAAATAATACTTTTGTAATTACTTTGAGAGACAACCTTATCTATGCATTCGATGCTGAGGGAGATAGCTCCGATTTGCGCGCAGTTAATCTACGTGATACTGTAGCTGAGCCTTACATCCGTACTCGTGCTGATATGAAAATTGGTTTCCACTTTGTGAATCCTACTGAAATCGCATTCTATCAATAACATTAACCATGAGCCCTCTGCAAAGGGGGCTCTTTAATACTTTTTTATATGCCAACTTGTGCCGCATTAGAAACAATAACCAAGAGTTGCGATAATAACTCTGGAGGCTTACATGGAGTAGCTCTTATTCAACAAGATGATGTGCTTGGTACTACGGTAGTAACTACAACTGCTGGTGATTGGAGAATCACAGGTTTTACCTTGACATCCGTACCTTCAGCTATTACGTTTACTGACTATAGCATCCGTAGAAACACATCTAACTACACTGAAGAGGTAGCTGCTGACTTAGTTAATGGTAGCTCATTTACTACCGCCACAATCAATTTAGTATTTCACCGAAGAGAACAGGCCAAATCTCGTGCCATTAAGGTATTAGGTTCTGGACAGCAGTATCTATCTGCTATTGTTAAGGATGCCAACGGTAAGTACTGGTACTTCCCTTACTTGCAGTTATCTGCATCTGGTGAAGGTTCAGGTACAGGTCGTGCTGATGGTTCTAAATACACCGTAACATTAATAGCAGAAAATGAATTTTTGGCCTATGAGGTAGTAATGACCTCTGGTGCTCTTGCTGCTATAGGTGTTAACTTCTAAATTCTGAACATTTAGCTACAGGTCATACAATATAGATAGATGATCTACATAGCTAAAGGTACTACTAACAAGATAATCTTAACACTTACAGAGGTAACTACGGTAAACAATCCTAGTTACCTCTTTGTGTTTACTAATGAATATAACAAAGGTAGCAGCAGTCCTATTTTATTTAGTACCTCTGATACTTCACTCTATCCTGAGAGATATAATTCATTCACGTTAATAGAGCCCATTGACCTTAATCTTGTTATTGGTCAGTATACCTATGAGATTTATGAAAAAAGTGGACCATTTGTTTTGCCTCTAAGCATTTCACAGACTACTGGAGTAGTGATAGAAGAGGGCAGAATGGTAGTAAGTGGTCCTTTACCTACATCAGTATATACATAACATGGCTTGGTACGATATTTTTAACAGAAAAAAAGAGCAAGGTCCTACCGTAATGGAGGGGTACCAGGCTTTTAGCACCCCCTTTCTACCTGTAGGTAGAGGTAATCTCACACTTCCCTACGTTAACGGCAGATGGACAGCAGGCAACTGGGTCGACTTTGGTGAAGGCAACCTGTATCCGGAGTTATTAAACCAGATGTATTACAGTTCACCGCTTCATGGTGCCATTGTGGACTTTAAGACCAATGCAGTCATAGGTGGAGGGTACTCATTAGATACTAATAAGCTAACAGTACAGGAGAAGGTAGACCTTTATACCTGGGAGAAAAAAATTAAACTACAGCACACTGTAGAAGCAGTCACTCAGCAACTCATTTTACACAATAGAATATACTTTAAGCTTGTATTTAATGATAAAGGTAAGCTAGCTAATGTATATAATGTATCACCTGAGAAAGTAAGGATATCAAGATGCAAGAAAAAATACTATCTTAGTAATGATTGGAGCCAACGGTTAGATGTACAAGAGATCAAACCTTACCACATCACTTGCCGTGATGAAGTGCAGATATATTGTTATGAAGTACATAGTGTAGGACAGGACTATTACCCACTACCTACCTATACAAGTTCTTTGAATTTCGCATTTTTAAGTGGTGAGCTGTCATACTTTGCTAAGAGTAACATCCAAAACAGTATTTTTCCATCCTTTGCTATGATGTTCCCTAAGAGGCCACAGTCTGAGGAGGAGAAACACATGATTAAAGAGACCATTGATAGGCTGAAAGGAGCACAAAATGCAGGGAAGGCAGTAGCATTCTTTGCTAATAGTCAAGATCAGCTACCTAAGATAGAAGCTTTACCAACGAATACAAATGATAAACTATTTCACGAAGCATCTGCCCTTAATACTGAGCAAATTTGCTTTGCTCACACTATCGATCCTATTCTTATGGGTGTTAGAACCACAGGCTCCTTGGGTAATGGATCAGATATTAAACAAGCTTACGTTATTTTTGAAAAAAATGTAGTTAAGAAGATACGTGCACAGGTTGAAACTATCTTCAATGAGCTCCTATCTATTGCTAAGCTACCTGCTGATTTTACTATTAATAACTTCCAAATCATTAATGAAACCATCGTTGAACTTGAGGGTGAGACCTCTAAGACTAATGATGCATTAAATACCTTGAGTCCATTGGTAGCTACCAAGGTATTAGAAACCATGACCATCAATGAGATTAGAGCACTAGCTTCTTTACCTCCTGTAGATGGTGGAGATGTTACACAAGCAGCTGCAACTGCAGCAGCACAAACCCCTGCAATCTAATGTTATACTTTATCACTGAGAACTACCTCAAGGCTAACACTCCCATCACTGCCAATGTGGATGTTAATGATGTAACACCATACATTGCTACGCAATCAGCTCTTAGGATACAGCCTATTCTAGGTACTACATTCTACAATCATTTACTTACTGCATACAATGCTCAGACACTTACCAATGATGAGGTGAACCTGGTAGAGTTCATACAGCCCGTGATAGCCTGGAGAAGTGCAGAGGATGCTGTTTTCGGCCTTACATATCAGCTTAAGAATAAAGGACTACAAACTCAAAGCGGTGATTATTCAACTAATGTATCCAGAGCGGAAGTAGCCTTTGGTATGGAACACTATGCACAGAAGGCAGCCTTCTTTGAACAGCGATTAATCAGATGGCTACTAGCTAATAAGACTTTATTCCCTATATTTATATCTGCACTCAATAGTGATACTGACCTTCGGCCTATGTTTGCCACATGTCAACAATGCCTATACAACGGCTTCACTACCTGCACTGGTAACTGTGGTAACTTTCGTGAGAATGGATACAACAATAGCATACTAGTACTATGATAACACAGCTTACCATACTCATAACAAGCCTAAAAAGTAGATGGCCTGTCTACATATCCATGGTGAGCACCTTCTTTATGCCTATCTATGGCCTTTTATTCTTGATAGGCTTCGCTATTTTAGTAGATACCATCACTGGCATCTGGAAGGCACGTAAACTCAAGCAACCAATCACCTCACGTAGACTATCTGCTATCATATCTAAGATGCTACTGTATGAAATAACCGTTATATTGTTTTATCTTATTGATAAATTTATATTAAATGATATATTGTTAACCTTCTTTAGTGTACCTTTAATGCTGACTAAGGTCCTCAGCTTGGTACTTGTGAGCATTGA
>Ga0214923_10003557_pt1 | contig 19452 bp, 14 predicted proteins | sample LL1510_MetaG_FD_177993 | JGI IMG/M metagenome (GOLD analysis project Ga0214923, IMG submission 177993) | Freshwater microbial communities from Lake Lanier, Atlanta, Georgia, United States - LL-1510 | ecosystem: Environmental > Aquatic > Freshwater > Lake | place: USA: Georgia | collected...
CAGTTATTTTGTACTGGAACAGCAAATTTACCTAATGGAAATATTTTTATGAATGGAGGTACAGCTAAAACAGATGTTATTGAGTTTGATTGGAAAAAAAAAGTATTTAATGTTGGTCCAAGAATGCAACTCGCTCGAGGTTATAATAGTGATGTAGTAACGACTGATAATAAAGTCTTTACTGTAGGAGGTTCTTGGCCAAATCCAACGTGGATGCCACCAGTCGATGGTGAAATATATGATGGAAAACGCTGGAATTTAGCAAATATAAATGGTAAATATATTGCAGGAACACTTGTAAATAATATAAAATCGACTTCACCTGATCCTCGTGGTGGAGAACATGAATCTGATTTTCATCCTTGGTTGGTATCTTATAAAGATAATAAAGGTAATAATATGGTTGCACATTTAGGACCTGTACCAGAAATGCATGCTTTTAATATGAATAAACCTGGCAGTGTTATAAATCTAGGATTTCGTGGAAATGATAAATATGCTATGTGGGGAAATATTTTGCAATATGAACCTGGTAAAATTATTAGATTAGGTGGTAATTCAAGAGACTTGGGACCAGAAGATGCATATTCTACACAAACATCTATACTTATGGATATTACTGCTCTTCCAAATGGAGGAAAAGTAAAAGTTACTAACTTAAAAAATATGACTTATCCGCGAACATATTCAAATTCAGTTATCTTACCAGGTGGAAAAATTCTTATTATTGGTGGGCAAACACAAGCTAAAAGTTTTTCTGATTCTTATTCTGTAATGATACCTGAATTATATGATCCTATTAAAAATACATTTAAAACACTTGCACCATTGCAAATTCCAAGAAACTATCACAGTATCGCTTTATTATTACCTTCTGGTAAGGTAATATCTGCTGGTGGTAATCTCTGTTATGTAGATACTTGTGATAATGCTCATTATGATGGACAAGTATATACACCTTATTATCTTCAAAATCGATTAGCATCTTCACGACCAATTATTACAAATGTTGATAAAAATGGGAAAGCATATGGATTGCAAGACAAAATTAAAGTAACAACTACATCTTGTAGTAATAACTGCACATATGAATTAATCAGAGTTTCTTCTACAACTCATACAGTAAACAATGATCAACTTCGAGTTCCCTTAGTTATTACAAATATTAATAAAAATACTGCTACAGTTGAAATTAAAACTAATCAATATCCTTTTATTGTATCAGGATATTATATGCTGTTTGCAATCAATTCTGCTGGAACACCTAGTGTAGCAAACATGATTCAAATTTTTAGAAATTAAAAATAATATTTTTTCATATATAAAAAAACTTCATATATACAATTAAATATTTTTATAAATATTCTAAAAATTTATCCATAAAAAATATTTTTGATTCATTAAAAAAATAAGTAAAAAAACGTATTTAACCCGATTAACAAAGAAAATTTCTTGTTAATCGGGTTAAATTTATTTAAATTCATTCAAATAAACATTGTTATACATTAAGATTCTTAGTAATAGCATGTGTAACCATAATATGTACTAGTTCTTTAAATGTTGTTTTTGGTGCCCAACCTAATTTCTCTTTTGCTTTACTTGCATCACCAATCAAACATTCAATATCAATATCTCTATAATATTTTGGATTTACTTCTACTAATATTTCATTAGTATTACTACGAATACCTTTTTCATTAACACCTGTTCCTTGCCATGAAATATCTATTCCTATTTCTTTAAATGCACATTCTACAAATTCACGTACACTATGCGTTTCACCTGTTGCAATAACAAAATTTTCTGGTTTTTCTTGTTGTAACATTAACCACACAGCTTCCATATATTCTTTAGCAAATCCCCAATCACGTTTAGCATTTAAATTCCCTAATTGTAATGGTTTTATAGTATTATTTAAATTATTTAAATTATATTTATTTGCATATATTTTTGTATATTTAGCAACATAATTTGTTATTTTTTGAGTTACAAAGGTATTTCCTCTTCGTGGTGATTCATGATTATATAATATAGAATTTACAATGAACATATCATATGCATCACGGTACATGTTACATAATTGTTGTGATGCATGTTTTGATATTGCATATATAGAACATGGCTTTTGTGGGGTTTCCTCATTCATTTTTACGGAACCATCTGATTGATTACCCATTAATTCACTTGTACTAGCTTGATACATTTTACATGTTTTTTCCATATTCAAAGATTTTATACTTTGTAAAATATTTAATACACCTAATGTATTTACTTGAAATGTATAATTTTCTAAATCATGACTTACTTTAACATGAGACATAGCTGCTAAATTATAAATTTCATCAGGCTTAATTTTCTTAATTATATTATAAATATTCATAGAATCAGTAAGATCACCATGATGTAATATTAACTTATCAAAGATATGATCAATATTTTGAGTATTAAATGTTGCTGAACGTCTTATAATACCATGAACCACATAATCTTTATTTAATAAAAATTCAGCTAAATAACTTCCTGATTGTCCAGTTATACCTGTAATTAATGCAATTTTTTTATGATGGTTCATTCTTTACTTATTAATATTAATTGTTTTTAAATCATTTTTTTGAACGATAATTAATTTAGATTATTTATATTTCTTTTTTAGTAGTATAATATAATATCATTTAATATTATCATATGGATATTATTATAAAAAAAAGGAAAAATTTATATAATTTTTTTAAAAAAAATCTTAAAAAAGATCCTTTTCAAATATTAATAAAAAAAAATGTATTAGGTAAAGGTGGGCAAGGTGTTGTGTATAAATATTGTTTATCAAAATCATCACAACTTCATTCTGGCCTGTTCGGATCTGTACAAGACACAGCGATAGGATCTGATTGTGTTGCAGTGAAAAAAATGTATTTAGATACAAAAGTAAGTAAATATATAAAAGATATATATAATGAAAAAGCATACAAGGAGGGTCTTTATATAGAATTATCATCTATGCAATTAATGAACCAATTGATTTTACAAAAAATATGTCCACATTATATATTAAATTATCATTTTTCATATAAAGAAAGAAATGGTATATGCAATGATATTTATCCTTATACGATGTATTTTTATAATGAATTTATAGATAATTCGGAAGTTTACACTGAATGGGTAAAAAAAGTTCATAAAATAGAAATGTGGTATAATGCCTATTTTCAAATAACAATTTCTATATATGCTTTACAAAGACATTTTAATATGATACATTTAGATTTACATTCAGATAATATCTTGGTTGTAAAAGTAAAAAAAGGTGGGCATTGGATATATGAAATAGACGGTATTAAATATTATGTACCCAATTTAGGTTATATATTTTATATAAATGATTTTGGACATGCCTGGATACCAAATATATTTAGAAGTTGGTTTATAAGACAAAGATATAATAGTAAACGTATTTACAAAAATTTTGATATAATGAATTTATTTAGATCAACCATTCAATTTTCAACATCTCCCAAATCATTCAAAAAACATATAAGATATCTTATAAAAGAACTAAAGGGTAATAGAGAATTTACAACTCTAATATCAGAAATATGGGATAATTATAAAATAAAGAGTAATCATTCTAAAATAATAGATACATTTAATCTTGATAAAAATATTAAATTAAGTCGTCTACCAAAAAAATTACAACATTTAGTAATACATAATAAGATTATTTAGTTGTAATTAATTATTTTCATGATATATATTAAGATTAATATAATTAATATAAATCATATGTCATTGTGCGCTCCAAATATAGATTATGAATCACATTTTACATGTTTTACAAAAAATGAATTGATATCTATTATAAAAGCATTTAATAATTATATAATAAACAAAAATTTATGTAAAGATAATACATGTATAAAACGATTATCTTTAATAACTATACCACCAAATGATATTGAAAATGATAAAATTAAAAAACTATTGTGGGTAAAAATATATAATAGATTAAAACCTATTTGTAAATATGAAGATTGTTGGATTAATTTAGATTTTATAAATAAAATAGAAGATTCTCAATTAAGAAAAAAACTAAAATATTTTACATTTAAACCGAAGTTTTATGCTAATAGAGATAAATGGTTAAATACAACCGATATAGAAGCTGTGATGAAACAATATGAAAAAAAATATCCTGATTTTTATTTTATAGGTGCTAAACCGTGTGATTTTTATAAATATACTAAATTAAAATATGAAAAGTGGTTTTCTTATAAAAAAGTAGGTATTGTTTTTAATCTTGATAAAACTGGTGAACCAGGAAGTCATTGGACAAGTTTATTTGTAGATAATGACCCTGAATGTATAAGGCAGGGTCAACATAAAATGTATTATTTTGATAGTACAGGAAACCCACCAAATAAACAAATTCATGATTTTATCCTACTTATCGCTCGCGTTCAAATTAAAAATAATCCGGCAATTAAAAATGAACGCGAACGCACTATAGAAGTATATGTTAATACTACAACTCATCAAAAAGGAAATTCAGAATGTGGTGTGTATTCCATCTATTTCCTTATTAAAAAACTAAAAACACCCATAAATCAGCCCATCAATAATATTCATATTTCAGATAAAGATATGAAAATGTTTAGAAAATATATCTTTAATATAGAAAATTCTTAAGAATATGTGTTATGATTTAAACATTAAATTATTATAAATTATAAGAATATAAATAATAACTTAATGTTTTCTGCTTTACAAGAAAAATTGAATGGGAATAGACCCATTGCAACTTATTTTGAATCTTGGAGTTCTGTATGGTCATCCATCGCTAGTTCTCTTGATTTAACAAATATTCCATCACCCATTAATATTGTACTTTTAGCATTTGCAACACCTTCTTGTAATTATATAAGAGGTAGCTACTCTTGGGATGGAACTGGTTTAGATTTTTCATCTGACTTTAATGTTGTGCAAAAATCTATTAGTTTATTACGACAAAGAGGTATTATTACAATGCTTTCCGTAGGTGGCGCTAGTTATTCATATAATACATTTAATCCTAATAATATAGCAGCTCTTGCACAAGATCTTGGTGTTGACGGTGTTGATATCGATTGGGAACCATCTGATGGTGTAAAAAGCGCATGGCAATTAGGTCCTATTATTGAACAAATGAAATCAAGTTTACCGGAAACAAGTTTACTTTCAATTGCTGCATTTAGTGTTGGTGCTTATATTGATAATTTTTCTGATGGAAAACCGATGGGAGGACCATATGTAGGTATGTCTGCACCTGGATTAATTTCAAATGGATATCAATTAGATTTTGTTAATATTATGTCCTATGATGCATCAAATGAATATGATCCCATTTACGCATTTAAAGCATATCGTCATTTATATAAAGGTCCACTTCTTTTAGGTTTTGAAATTCCACCAGAATCATGGGGCGGACACATTCTTACATTACCTGAAGTTATAAATCATAGTAAATTTATACTTACAGATAATTTTGCAAATAACGGAGTATTTACATGGTCATATCAAAAAATTGGTAATCCTTCTAGTCTTGAAATTCTTAATACTGCAAAAAATATTTTTGATTTATCATCACAATCTTCACCTTCCATTATTCCACAATGGAGTCCTGGTACATTATATTCGAAAGGAACAAAAATTATATATAATAATCGTATTTATATATGTAATCAACCTAATATTGCTTCTAATATGAACGCACCAAACATAATATGGTTACCATCAACCCCATAAGTACTATATTATTTTCATTAATTTACACGAGGCGGAGAAACACCTGTTCTACATAATGGACAAGTAAATTCGTTTTTACTTTGTTTAAATTGAGTAAATAACCATTTATCTATACATTTTTTATGAAACTCATGCTGGCAATTTAATTTTCTTAAATATGAATTTATTGTAATTTGATCATAACATATATAACATGTTTTATAATCAAATTCAATTATTGGTAATATAGGTAATAATAAAGAATCCTCATGTGGATGACTCTCTCGCTGTTGCTCTCGGTTTTGTCTTGTACAAGCATCTACATCTGGTATCTGTCTTACATAAATATCTTTTAATTCTGATAAATCTTGTGAATTAGTGTTAATCATATTATTTAAACTAGGTGCCAATATTGTTGTCGACGTTGTTGATGTTGTGTATTTATATCTATAAAAAGGTTTTAAATTTAATATCTTAAGAAATTTATTCATATTATTAATAGTTGTCAATTTAAATAATTAATATTATTTCTAAATTGAATAATTAATAGTATGAATCATTAACAAAACTTTATGTATTTTGCGGCATAATTTTTAATTTACTATCATCAATCATGCCATTATATATATCAGATTCAATTGTGTTATTAATTATAAATCTATTTACATTAATATTTTGAGTATTACCAATTCTAGCACATCTTCCTATAGCTTGATTTTCAATGTTTTTTCTATATTCATTCTTACCATAAACAGGTTCTATTAATACAATTTCATTTGCAACTGTTAAATTAATACCACTCGCTGCGTTTCTAGAACTTAACATGATAATATTAAATTTATCCGAATTCATAAATAATTCTATACTCTTTTTTTTTTGGTATACACTCCCTTTACAATGAACCACATTTATATTATATTCACTTAAACAATCACTTACCTTATTTAATATCTCATCCCACTGGCTAAAAACTATTATTTTTGGTATTTTTTCTTTTTCAGTTTCTTCATCTGTACTCTTACTATTCGTTTTTAATAATTTTTGTTTTAACCAATAAATAATATTACCTATTTTTGTTGATTTCGTATTATTTATTATTTGTCGTAATTCTTCATTTTCATTTGTATTAGAAACATCATTACTTTTTTTTATTAAATAAACATCTTTTGATGTAAAAATAGTCTTGCAACATGGACATTTTTTAATAGCATTCATTTTTGAATAATCTTCAATACATTTCCAACAAAATTTATGACCACATGACGTAATTGCAATTTCATCCATATCATCTAAACAAATAGGACAACTTTCTATATCATTTTCTTTAATACTATTTATTGTTTTTTCTAAATAAATATATGTTTTTTCTAAATTAACATACATTTTTTTGTCATTTGTTAAATTTCGTCTATAAACTGATAATTTTAATGAATTTTCATCTGATGATTCTCGTGATTCTAACTCAGTAATTTGATTTGTTAATAAATCTATACTTTGTTTATAATACTTCATGTTTTTTTTATTATTCATTAATAAAACATTTCTTATTTCTGTAAGTGTTTTGCAATTTTTTAATAAATGTCTTGTTTCTGAATATAATTCTGGATGACAACATAATTGTATCAAAAATTTAGAATATTTATTGTTAAATCCAATTAAATGACTATCATAAATACTTCTTTCTTCATCAGTAAATGTAAGTAAATTTACATGTTCTAGTATTATATTTGATATATATTCATTTTTAATAGATTCCTTTGTATTTCTTTTAAATAAACATTTCGTGTTTTTAATCAAATCACAACTACTGTTTAAACCAATATTATGAATATCCATTAATTCATTCATATCAAATACTGTATTTAATTGATTATTATCATGAACATTTATATCATTCGTATTACGTATATCACACATTTTTATATTTGTATTTAATTCTAAACTATCTAAATATCCGTTTATACCATTTGCAAATGGTGTTCCAGAAATATTCCAACGATAATTACTTTTTAATGATTTAATATACCTTTTAATATTATTAAAATTAACAGTATTTCTTAATTCATGAAATTCTTCAAATATAATCCTATGCCAATTAAATATATCTAAAGGAAATTCTTTTGTATTTATGAAATCTAAATGATAATATGACTTATTAAAATTTTTTATTCTGTTTGTATATTTGTTATTTACAAGGAATGTATAACTAATAACAACAATATCCGAAAAAAGAATATCACTAATAGTCAAATTAGCATATTGATTATAAGTTGTAATTAAAAGCACATGTGTATTTTTCTTTATTTTGTCATTGCATTTTGTATAATATTCTGTTATCCATTGATTACATAAATGACTAGGACAAATAATTAATGTACTCTTTGTATTTAACAAATCAAATGTATTTACCTTAATAATATAATTTTTAATATCAAAATATTCTCTATTTCTTATTATAATTTTCCTTTTATCTATAAAAATACTCTTTTTATGTTCATTACAAAATAATCCATTTAAATGAATTTCCTTATTACAACATAAACCCTTTTTTTGACCCAATTTATAAAAATAATTACAACAATTACCAAATTCTATAAAATTATATAAATTCCTATTTATAGGATTACTTCTTTCATCAAAAAATTCAGATAAAATAGCATATAACACAATTAATGTTTTTCCTAATCCTAAATCTGATATAATATTTCCTCCATAATATTTTAAACACTGTTTATTAATAAATGATCTTGTAATATCATTGTTATTTAGTGTAAATTCATCAGCCTTTTCCCGACTTTGTTCGGGCATGTACAAGACAGGATCCTCACTCCGTTCGGGCCTGGGCAAGCCAGGATCTTCATATATAGTAGATACAGTACAATCTTGTGATTGTTCATTAATATCATCATTATAATCATTATAATCATTATACTCATTATCTCTTGTATTATACATTAATCTATTTATATTTGGAATAATTGTTCTATTTGTACTAGATATGATGTAATTGTCATTTAAAATAGGATAATAATAATTTACAGTAAAATTAATTGTATTATTACCCTCTTTAATATTTTTTTCAAGATTTTTAAACCATACAATATCATTCTTTTGGTAATTATATAATTGTATATTAGTAAAAATTACGTTGGAATCAATGTGATATAATATTCTATTATCATTATATGGTATTGGATGGATTAATATATTATCTAATAATTTAATTGATTTATTAATTATTCGTTGTTTTTCAGCCTTTTCTAATAAATGAATTAAAATATGATCCTTTCTACGAGCATTAAAAAATTGATCAATATATTTATTGTTATAATAATAACAAATGTAATATATATCATCTCTTTTTTCTAATACAATAAGGATTTTATATTTTAAATAATGTTTATGAATAAACAATTCATTTATTGTTTTGACAATGGCAATATTCTCATTTTTATACAAATAAAAATCAGCTGAATCATTTATATTACCATCATTTTCATTATTATTAATAGACATAGATGATTCACAGTTTGATGATGATTTATTTGATAAATATTTATACGAAATGATTTCATTTCCAAAATAATAATTTTCTCTTATAACAGTTGATTTTATCTTTGAAATATCAAAGTGTTGCGAATACGTATTTATTGTATTTTCTCTATAATAAGTATTAACATCATTTCTATCAAGAATATACATATACATATTTACATATGAACTATATGAAAAAAATAATATATCATCATCTTTCATTTTTTTATGTAATACAACAGGTGTTTCTAATATTTTTGTAAATGGAAACATCTTATTTTTAAGAATACCTAATATTAATTATACTATTATAATAATTTAATTTTTAAATTCGTTTTAATTATATATTATATAATATACAATCCTCTTGCAATTTCATGATATAATACATTTGATATGTTTTTTAATTTTACTTCATCAGCATATATCATGGTAGAATACATTGATGTAAATTCATAAATTGTTTTGTTTGTATCCATTAAAACAAAAATATTAACTAAATTCAAGTTGTATTTTGAAGCAAAATATTTTGCAGAATTTGTTGAAAAAAAATCATATGATCCTTTTTTTGCATATTGAATATTGTCATAGGAATCACATATTAAATAAACTCTTTCATTTTGTAAATTTTGTTGTATTTTTATAATATCTAAAGGATGTAATAAAATATATGAATCAATATTGTAAAAACTATTATAAAAGTTTTTATTTGTTATATATAATTTAAGTTTATATAAATCTTTAAAAATGTTTTTTTTTGATTCATTTGCAAATATATCACCTTTAAAATGATAACAATTATTACAAAAATATAAAATATAACTAAAACTTTTATAATATAAATACATATCATTTTCACAAATAGAACATTTTAAATGCATTAATACGTCATCTAATTTAAAATTAATAGTAAATTAAATTTACAAGTTTAACTTACATTATATTACAATTCTCACCAATACTAATAATAATATTTGATTTAGATCTTAATAAATAAATATATAAAATATTATCATCTTTATCTTTGTATTTTTTATATAAATTCCCTATAATATCATTATTTTTTAATATAATATTTTTATTATCTAAATTCGTATAGTTTTCTTGAGTCCGTTCGGGCCTGGATAAGTCAGGATCCTTATCTGATTCATATTCATCTTCTATATGTACAAGATCATAATTCTTTATATTTTGTATATAATCATGAATGTATTCATTTTTATAGATATAATTCTTTAAATCTTCAATAGTAGAATCAATATAAAATGGTATTTCAACACCATACGTATAATTATCATGTTGCTCTGTCTTTCTGTCCTGTACAGACCCTAACACACCCGAACAGAGGTCGGGATCATGACGTGTACAAGCCCCAACACAATCTGGATCATGTTGTGACGTGTTTTTTAAACACATATTTAATGATTTACTAATATCTATATCATATGAATCAATAACAATAGGTATATAACCGTTACCTTTTTTTCGTATTTGTTTACTAAATTTTGTTCTTGATATAATATTTGTATATTTTTTATAAAACATTTATTTTATGTTTATATTAAAAATTTTATATAATTAAAATTATTTTTATTAACTGTACATTATATTAACCGTTATTTAACAATTAAATTAATAAAAATTTGAATTTTAATTTAAATTGTTTTAAATTAATAAATAATGTTAGTAAAAAAAAGTTATCTTTTACAAAAAATTGAGAAATATTGTAATGGAATATGGAAGCCAAATAAAACAGATGAATTTAAATTTTTGTCAAATGGCATGTTGAAAAAAATAACCGGCCATAATAAATCTATGAATACAGGTAAATTATCAGAATGGTATGTTGGTGAAATTTTAAGAAAAAAAGGAATAAATTATAAATGTCAACCCATTATTAAATACAATTTAAATAAAATAATACCAAAAAATAACATCATAAATAAATTAGGATCTTGCCTACACTCGAGTATTGAATCTGAACAGACAGGAACAAAATTAGGATTTAAAAATAAAATAAAACGTATTACACGTAGTAGTAGTAGTAATATTCTAGGTGTTAATGTAGCTTCCTTGTTTATGACAGGCTCTAACAGTTTTACTGGACCATTAACACGTAGTAAATCACGTTTATTATACAGAAAAAAATGTAAATTAACTAAAGACACTAAAAATACTCCTGTCACTGTGTTATACGATCCAGAAACAACACAAATACAAAAGAGTGTAAAAATATCTGATGATGATTTTACAGTTGGAAAATCATCTCGATTTATACAACCTGACTATTATTTACCTGATTATGATTTATTTATTGAAGTTAAGAGTCGTAGTTATAATTGTAACGGAACAGCTTCTGAAAAATTAGATCATATTGTTAGAAAATATTCTAAATTAGAGTTTACTGATGACTATAAAAACTCTAAATTACTTATAGTTTGTTCTGCTTATGAATTATTTGAAGAATCAACTTCTGAATTATTAAATTACAATAATAAAACATCCAGAAAATATATTAAAGATTTTGTAAAATTATCAAAACAATATAATATTTTGGATTGGATTCCTATTTATAAAATCAATAATTATCTTTAGTAGTGATATAATAGTAATATGATAGTAGTAAATAATAATTTTATAAAATTATGTTTATGATATTTATAAAATTAAATTTTTTGTATTAAATCATTTTTATTAATCAAAACAGTTATCATTTACACAACCATCTTGGCAATCTGAACCATTACAATATTCACATTCAAATTCTTGTTGTTTTAACATATAATTAGCATCATCTGAATTTAATTTAAAATTTTTTATATTATTTTGTGTTGCCAATCCTGTCGCTCTGTCTTGTACAGAGTCGGGTCTAGACCAATTATCTAACATATAACTCAAATCAATACTACTTTCACACTTATCTAATATAAATCTTTTCAATTTAACTGTAAACAATGGTTCATTATTCTTATATATTTTTTTATATTGTTTTTCAACTTCACCAATATTAGAAAATACACCAGTAATTATATTACAATCTGATAATACATATATAAACATTTATATTAACTATAATTATATAATTACTATTACTATTTTTTCAATTTTTATGATATTAAAATATGATAAATTTCATAAAAATGAGTTAATAAGTGATTTAATGTTGTTTTTTAATCTAGTAATTGGAGTCCTGAATTTCTTGATACTTTAGATGGTCTTGATCTTAATTTTGAAGATTTTGGTAATGACATAAGACCATCCATTCTATCCAAATCATCAGTGTCAAGGGCATCTAAAGATGAGGGATTGGGTGTAGGTGGAAGATATTCAGTTGATTTTGAAGAACCTTTAGAACTTGAAGTAGTATCAAGATTGAAGTCACTTGAATCAATTGTATCAGTTGATTCCGACTTGTGTTTTTTATCTTGAAGTAATAAAGTAGTATAATAAGCAGAAATAGTAGCTAAAGCGATAATAATGTATAATTTGTATTTAATAATGAAATCCGTAATAGACGTCGTAGAAACAGGAATGATACTAAACATAGAAATAATCATTTCATTTGATGCAAAATAAAGAGTGATAGCAACAAATAAAGGTGCAACAATACCAATATATTCAGGATAAAAATAATATACTGCTACGATACTTACTAAAAGAATAAGTAATTGTGTTTGTCCAGGATTCATTTTTAAAAGTTGCATCGTATTTGTAAATGTTTTGTAATTGTTATACTTATAAAATAAAATAAAAATGTATTAATTTATTAATTTATTTTTATTTTAACATTGAGTATTTAATATTAAACAGCACCCCAACCATGATCACTTACACCATGATTACCCCATTTAGCTAATTCATTTGAAGCTCTAACTACAGGAGCTCTTAAATTAATTGAACCACTACCACTTTCCCATACACTATCATTAACATATAAATCTCTAACACGCATATCTTGGCCTCTGTTATCAAATTGACCATGATGATATGTAACCCCTCCTTGTGGATATATATCGAAATAAGTACCATTATTTAACGTTGTGCCACCAATTCTCATTTTTCCATTAGTTTCAACCGAATTTTTACCCCACACATTATCTTGTGAATGTATATATCCATTTGCATCAATATTACCACGTGCTGCAAGGAAACTTGTATCCATACCATTTTGTGCTTTAACAAAATTTGCATCTATATTGCCATTACTTTTAATATAGCTTGCATTATATAAATCATTATTTTTCATATCTAATTTTCCATGCAAGTGTAATTGTCCTCCATATGGTTGTATATCAAATTCAGCACCGTTCCACATTTTTGTATCACCTATAGTAAATTGTTTAGAATTAATACCTCCAAAATCACCATTATCGTTAAAATAGAATTGCGCAGGTTTATTATTTGCAGCTTTAGTTTGTTTTTTAGAATTTGCATTAACAACTTGTAAATTCCCATTGCTATCTTGATATAATTGCCAATCGCCAATCTGTAATGTATCCGTAACAGAAACAATACGATTACCAGTTTTATTACCATAACTATTACCAACTAACATTAGTGATCCAACCATATTACCTGATGTACCAGTATTATTCATAATAAGTGAGTTATTTCCTGATGTATTACTACCAGTAATTGTATTCATCCACATATTTCCTAATTGATCTATACCAAAGTTTCTATTATTATTTAATACAAATAAATTTCCCTCAGTGGAAGAATCACCAATTAAAATAGGATTCCCATAATTATTTAATAATAAACTATTAGGACCTCCTATATTTGTTTTTGCAGGACCGTTTTTTACAATTGAAAAAGAACTTCCTACTGTTGTTCCACTTCCACCATTATCAGATAATCCACCTACATGCATTTTAAGCATTGTAAGTCCAGATTGATCATCTGGATTATTCACTGTAATACTGTTTTGTGCATCAATTTTACCAGATGCATATAAATTATTTAAATTGGTATTACCTAATACATTTAAATTACCACTTGTAGTAAAAACACTATTACCAATAGTGACATTTCCTTGAGCATCCCATTTTAAAGCTGTACCACTGACATTTGTATTATCATTATAAGTTCCTAATTGACCACCAGAAAATCCAGTAATCCATGGTCCACCATTACCAGCAACACGGAAACCTGCAATACCTGAATTATTGCTTAATAATAAACTTCCAGATGTTAATGTTAATGATTTATTACCATATGTTGGTGAAATACAATTACCCATGGTATCACAAGTTAATGTATATTGTTTTAGTTCTTTTTGAAGATTAGAAATACCTTTTCCCTCTGGACCTCTAATTTTACTTGCATATGGTTTAAGTGGATCTGTTAAGGTATTTGATAAATTAGATAAGAAATTATCTTGAGAAACAAGTGAACTTGCTAATTGCTCAGCATTATTACTATCAGAAATAAGTCCTGTTGCGACAACACCACCTAAATTTGGATTATTTGCAAGTGATGAAGCAATTATACTTTGGAAATTAGGACTTGATGAAATTCCATCTATAATTGCAGTAGGTGATTTTAAAATTTTTGTAGAAATGTTATCTGTAATTGAACCTCCTACAGTACTACTTGATATTTGATTAGCTAACATGTTTAAAAATGTATTTTGTGTACTTAAAAGATTTGCAACTGAATTAACATCCGTTGGTGATGGATCACCCTGTGGTCCTTGTGGACCTGGTGGCCCTTGTGCTCCTGCTCCCATTATTTAATATTAACTATTTATTAATTTATATGAATAAAATTAATTTTGTTAATTTAATTTCAAATTAATTTTATTTATTTGTTATTGATTATGTTTTTACTTGTTATTTTGTAAATTTCCATGATGATATGTATTCCCACCTTGTGGAAATATATCGAAATAAGCACCATTACTTAATGTTGTACCTCCAATTCTCATTTTCCCATCAGTTTCAACAGAATTTCTACCCCACACATTATCTTGTGAATGAATATATCCATTCGCATCAATTTTTCCACCTGCATTAATATCACCTGTTGCTTCAATCCATTTGTCACTATGTATACGGCCATTTGCATCAATATTACCGTTTGATTTAATATAATTACTAAAAACACTATTTCCTTCAATATTACCTGAGGCTTTAAGTATATTGGCATTAATAATACCTTTAGAACTAATATTGCCAACTGCATTTACATCACCATCTAGATTTATATTTTTAGAAACGAGTGTACCTGTAGTTCCTGAGTTTATAATTTGTAAATTACCTGCAGTATCTTGGAATAATTTCCAATTACCTACTACTAATACACCATTATTACCAAAGTTATAAGTTGTTGAGAATGAACCAGTTGTAGGACCTAAATTATAACTAATAGGACCTTTTGTATTATATGTTGTTGAACAATTCATACCATTATTTCCGGTTGAACAATTTAATGTAAATGGTGCAAGAGAATTGTAAATGGATTGTGAATCAGCTACATTTCCGACAGGACCAATCAAAGATTTATAATAAGCATTTGATGTATCTGATAAAGTACTTGCGAGTGAACGAATAAATTGTGTATTTCCTACCAAGTTATTTCCAATTGTATTAACTAATCCAGAATTAAATCCACCATTTGAAATCAATACATTACTTACTGTATTAACAATACCATTATTGAAATTTCCATTTAATAGTAAATAATTACCAACTGTATTAGCAAATCCACTATTAGAAAACATATTAGCAATTGTATTTGAAACATTATTAAAGAAAGGTCCTGATGGATTTGTCATATCTGTAAAAAATTTACCAGATGTATTTTGTAATTCAGAAAGTGTCTTAGGATAGATACTTGTAATTTCTGGATTGAATGCATTTTTTAAATTTTGAGCAACATTACCATAAAATGATCCAGATGTATTAACTACACGCGAATAGATATTATCATTTACATTATTAAAGAAAGGTCCTGAAGTGTTGGTAACGTTATTATAAACTGATAAATTAACATTTGTATATAATGGTCCAGTTGTATTTATCATTGAATTATATAAACTGTTATTTAAACTTTTATTGATATTAGTATAAAATGATCCTGAAGTATCTGTTACATTATTAACTAATTTAGGATACATATCAGCAACAGCAGGTGCAAATTTTGTATTAACATCATTCGTCACGTTTGTATAAAATGATCCAGATGTTTCAATCATTTGAGGATATACTTTATTAACAACATCATTTAATACATTACCATAAAATCCACCTTTTTTATCAGTTATATTATTAAATAATAATCCAGATGTATTACTTGTAGAGGTATATAAGTTATTACTTACATTTGTATAAAAAGATCCTAATGTGTCAATCATTTGTGGATATACTTTATTTGTAATATCATTTATTACATTACCGTAAAATATACCTTTTTTATCAGTTACATTATTAAATAGTAAACTACTTGTATTACCAAGTGTACCTACTAAAGCATTATTAAATGATGCATCTGAAACAACATTTTTAGCAACAGTATTCGTAGTATCTTTATAAAAAGATCCTGATGTATTTGTTAAAGTTGTAATAACATTATTGTTAATATCTCTTAAGACATTTGTATAAAATGTTCCACTTGTATTATTTATATTGGTATAAAAACGTCCTGATGTACTAGCCATATTATTATAAAATAAACCATCTACATTTGACATGTTATTATAAAATACACCAGATGTATTACTTATATTACTAATAAATTGACCACTTGTAGATGAAAGCTTATTTACTAAATTTTGGAAATAAATTTGATTTGGATCTGAAAAATTATTTGAAATCATGGAAATAAAAGTGTTTCCTGTAGTATTGCTAATTAAATTATAAGCAACAACACCAGGATCTGAATCTTTACCTGCTATACCTGTATCACCCTTTAATCCTGTATCACCTTTTGGTCCAATTGGACCTTGTGGACCAGTATCACCCTTTGGTCCAATATCACCTTTTAGTCCAATAGGTCCCATTGTTCCTAGAATGGATGTATAATAATTGGATGATGTATTTGTTAAAATGGATGCTAAATTATTTAAAAATGTATTTTGTGCAACTAATGTGTTTACTACATCATTCACATCTGAATCTTTACCAGGAATTCCCTGTAGACCTGTATCACCTTTAGGCCCTTGTTTACCTTCCGGACCAGGAATACCTTGTAAACCATCTTTACCAGGTGGACCTTGTGGTCCAGGGTCACCTGGAATTCCTACTGGACCTTCCGGTCCCATTGGACCAGTTAATCCAATAGGACCTTTAGGACCTGTAAGACCAATGGGCCCCATCGTACCCATTAAGCCTGGAAGTCCTTGTGGACCTATTAATCCTTGTAAACCACGAAGTCCTTGTTCTCCAGGTGGTCCTATTGGTCCTATTGGTCCTATTGGCCCTTGTGGTCCTGGGGGACCCATGATATTACCTAGATTTGCAGGTGTAATATCATTTTGTTGTGTTGTTTTTGCCGTTGCTGCGCCTGCACCCATGATATTATTTAATAATATATATATAAATTAATTTTATTTATTTATGATTCATTTTATTTAATTTGAAATTCTAAGTAAAGTAAGTGATGTTGACTTAAATATGTAGTTAAAAATCTTTTATTAATTTATATATTCTATTTATACTAATAAATATATTCTCATTTTCTTTTATTCTTTCAAATTTACAATTTAATTTTGAAATTATATAATCTTGTCTTAATTTATCTTATTTTTCTGTATATCTATGTTTTAATTCATCAAATTCGATTTCTAATTTATATTTTGGAAGTTAAGGCCTTAAGAATAATGGATGAAGAAATAAAAGATACGAATTGTATAGTAAAAGCATTTGAAAATCACCCTGTATCAATTTTACAAGAAGAATTAAATAATAAAAAAATATATTGGTTTCGTGCAAATGATATAGGAAAAGTATTAGGATTATCAAATATTAATGTATCAATACAAAATTACGATGATCATGAGCGGGGGTTAAGGAAAGCTTATACCCCTGAAGGTGGAACACAACATGCATTATTTTTAACATCACATGGAGTTTATCGTTTACTTTATAACTCAAAAAAAGATATTGCTAAAAAATTTCGTAAATGGGTCGGTGATATTTTGGATGACATTATATTTAACAATAGTATAGAACTACAAAAACAATTGGAACAACATAAAAAAGAATTGGAAGAAAATAAAAGACAATTTGCATTAGAAAATACTGAAATGCAAAAAACAAATGAAAAAGAAAAAAAAATGATAAAGGAACATACCTATATTACCAGTTATCATAAGCGTGCTGTTGTGTATTTAGTAACAATAGATAAAACATTAGTAAAATTTGGTTATACAAATGATATTAAAGAAAGAATGAGTGTTCATAAACGAACATATGGTAATGATGCTTATTTATCCTATGTTATTGAAACGAATAGTAATAGATTATTGGAAACATATATTAAACAACATCATGATATCCGTTGTAGAATTGTTAGTAAAGAATTTAATAATAAAACAAGAACAGAACTTATTCAATTAGATGATATTGGAGTTGAGACTGGTGATGACATTGAGAATATTAATCAAAAATCAAGACTTTTTACATTTGATAAATTAGTTAATATTATAATCTTATTAAAAGAAAATTATAAACATGATGTAGAAATGATGACAATGGAACATATAAAAAAAATGAAAGAATTAGATTTATTGGAATTACAAGAAAAAACAAAACAATTAGAATTAACATTAGAATTGGAAAAATTAAAAGCATCAAGTATATCTAGTAGTAATATAAATAGCAATACAGATAGTAATAATATAAATAGTAATACAGATAATGGTATAAACTGGTATGAAAAATTCATGAATGAAAAAACAGAACATTCAGATAACTACAATGATAAAATTAAGATGATAGAATTATATGATGAATTTAATAAATGGATAAAAGATATAAATCCACATTTTAAATTTACAAATAGATTACGTTTTGCAAGTTATATTAAAAATGTAGAGTTTATATGTTATAAATCAAGTATCAAAACATTTGGGATTAAATATTCTGGTGTAACAAATCGAAAATTTAAGAATTAATTTAATAAATTTATAATTAAATTTATTACATTTATGATTATATT
>Ga0214923_10003558_pt1 | contig 19449 bp, 22 predicted proteins | sample LL1510_MetaG_FD_177993 | JGI IMG/M metagenome (GOLD analysis project Ga0214923, IMG submission 177993) | Freshwater microbial communities from Lake Lanier, Atlanta, Georgia, United States - LL-1510 | ecosystem: Environmental > Aquatic > Freshwater > Lake | place: USA: Georgia | collected...
GCAATTTTGGCCCGAGCGCTCGCGAATCAGCCGAAGATTTTGCTCCTCGATGAGCCTTTCAACGGATTAGACAAGCCCAACCGGGACTCGCTGACGAGAACCCTCGTTCGACTCAAGAGGTCCGGAGCAGCCGTTGTCCTCACGACACACGATCTCGATTTGGCTCGCGACGTGTGTGACACCGCTGCCCTGCTCAACGAGGGCACCGTGGAGGCATTCGGCCCCGTTGCGCAGACCCTGACGATGGAGAACCTCGGCAAAGTCTTTCCCAGTATCGAGCTGTCCGCCGACGCGAGCACCGTTATCATTTCGAGCCATCACGGCCACTGACATGAATCTGATCGAACTGATTCTGGCTAGCTTGCGACTGCCTTTCGCAATTCACGCCTTTGCGGTGATCATCCCGCTCGCATTGGTTTCCGGCCTTGTCGGTGTCTTCATTAATCTGCGCGGACTCGAGTTTGTCTCCGATGGACTGACGCACGCCGTCTTTCCGGGACTCGCCGCAGGGTTCGTGATCGCGGGTAACCCAGGACTGCTCCCCGGAGCTTTCGTCGCCGCGCTCGTCGCAACCGTCGTCCTGACCTATCTCTCGAAGGCGGGGCTGTCGTCTGACACGGCAACAGCCATCACTCTGTCTGGAATGTTTGGCCTCGGTGTACTCATAGTGTCGGGTACCGGTGGCATCACGACGTCGATCGAGACGCTACTTTTTGGCCACCTCTTCACAGTGACGGCGATGGAGGCAGGATTAGCCGGGCTGGCGTGCGGCATAGCGGCGCTCTTGCTTTTCGTCACCTATCGCGCTCAAGTCTTCACTGCGTTCGACCCCGAAGGCGCACAGGGAGCGGGATACGCCCGCCTGCGCACCAATCTCACGCTCAATTTTTGTATCGCCCTCGTCGTGGTGTCCGCATCCGTCGCTGTCGGGAACCTTCTCGTATTGGCGCTGCTCATCGTTCCGGGGGCGGCAGCGCGTCTCGTCTCCGCCCGTTTTTCCACCATGGTGATCGTGTCGTTGCTGATTGCCGTCGTGGCCAGCGTGGCCGGCATCCTGGTTGCAATCTCTCTGTCGTTTGCCGTCGACGTGCCCATTCCCGGAGGGGCAATGGTCGCCCTGATGTTTGTCGGGGTCTATCTCGTGACTCTGCTTGTGCGGGTGCGCCGATGACCTATTTCGATCGAGCCCTCGTGGCAATTTCACTCGCGGGTGCGCTCTCCGGTCTTGCGGGAACGTTCATTCTGCTTCGTCGCCGCGTTCTTTTCGTTCAAGCTTTGACGCACGCTACGTTTCCTGGTGCCGTCGTCGGGGTGCTCCTCGGTCTGTCGGTTCAGATGGGTGCACTCGGGGCGAGCGTGATCATCCTGGTTCTCCTCAGCGTGGTCGGTCGACTGAGACCATCGATTCTGCAAGCCGCGACCGGCGTCGTACTGACCGCTGGGTTCGCGTTGGGGATACTCCTCCAAGCGGTGAACCCGGTTGTTCCCCTGCGATTGGATGCGTACCTCTTTGGGTCCGTGCTTGCCAGCACATCGACAGACATTCTCGTGCTCTCTGCCGTTCTGGTTGGCACCATCATGACGTTGGCTCTCTGTGGTCGACGGCTCGAGTTCTATCTCTTCGATGCCGAGGGTTATCGCGTGAGCGGCATGCGACCGTGGTTAGCTGAGTCAGTCTTGCTCGCACTGACGGTGGCAACTGTCGTGGCAACAATGCCCGCGCTCGGAGCATTGCTCACTATCAGCCTCATCGCTGCCCCGGCGGCCGCTGCCCGGGAGTTGACGTCAACCTTGCGCGGTATGGCCGTTTTGGCGCCGATTCTTGCGGTGGCCTCGGGAATAGCCGGTCTCCTCATTTCTCGATGGTGGGGATTTGCCGCGGGGGCATCCGTCGCCGTGGTGGCGTGTGCCGTTTATGTTTGTGCTGCGCTCATCAATCGGGTGAGGCGTGCGAGATGAGCGCTCCGACGAAACGCATGACATCGCAAAAGATCGCGGTGCGCGCCGCCCTCGGTGCCGAGCAGGGTTTTGTCAGTGCTCAAGCGCTGCATGCGAACCTCCGAGCGGCAGGCTCGCGCATCGGCTTGGCGACGGTCTACCGTGCGCTCAATGAATTTGCCGACTCGGGCGCTGCCGACACCGTTGTCGCACCGAGCGGAGAGACGTTGTATCGAGGATGCTCCACCTCGGGCCACCACCACCACCTCGTTTGTCGCTCGTGTGGCCTCACCGTCGAGATTCACTCCGACGCAATTGAGGAGTGGGCGCAGGTATTCGCGTCCGAGCACGGTTTTCGGGACGTCGGACACGTTCTCGACATTTACGGCATCTGCCCGACCTGCTCGGGTTTGCCGACGTTGGCAGGCGATTCGCGACCGGGTCCCAATCAGGGCTAGACTTATGAACCGGCTGTTCGAAATTCCCTCGGGCAGTTCGCGGTATTTCCGGCGTGAGCCGTCAAAGAACTGCAGACAAGAAATCTTGGGTGGCGCTTTGCGTCACGGTAGGAGGAAACAGACATGGCTGCGACCTGTCAGGTGACAGGAGCCGTTCCCGGCTTTGGTCACAACATCTCACACTCGCACCGCCGCACGAAGCGTCGGTTCGACCCGAACATTCAGAAGAAGACGTACTTCGTTCCGTCGCTTCGTCGCAATGTGACTCTCACGTTGTCCGCCAAGGGCATCAAGGTGATTGACGCACGCGGAATCGAATCCGTTGTGAAGGATCTGCTCGCACGTGGGGAGAAGATCTAATGGCTAAGCAACAGGACATCCGTCCCATTATCAAGCTCAAGTCGACGGCGGGCACGGGGTACACCTACGTCACGCGCAAGAATCGTCGCAACACCCCTGACCGTCTTGTACTCAAGAAGTACGACCCCGTTGTGCGCAAGCACGTTGAATTCCGCGAGGAGCGTTAAATGGCAAAGAAGAGCAAGATTGCTCGTAATGAGCAACGTAAGGTCGTTGTCGAACGTTACGCGGCAAAGCGACTGGAACTGAAGAAAGCCCTGGTTGACCCGAAGGGAACCGACGAGAGCCGTGCCGCTGCGCGCGTAGCTCTGCAGAAGCTTCCGCGCGATGCGTCGCCGATTCGGGTTCGCAGCCGAGATGCAATTGACGGTCGTCCTCGCGGTGTCCTCACGAAGTTCGGCATCTCGCGTGTCCGTTTCCGCGAAATGGCGCACCATGGTGAGTTACCGGGGATTCGTAAGTCCAGCTGGTAACTTTTACGTCAGGTCAGCCATACGGTTGATTTGAGACGGGCCGCATGGCTCCACTCGTTCCCATAAACAGGTCCAGGAGGACACCCCATGGCTCTTAACAAGTCTGAACTGGTTGCAGAAATCGCAACCAAGACTGGCCAGTCGGCAGCTACCGTTGGTGCCGTCATTGACGCGATGTTCGAGGTTGTCTCGGCTGAGGTCGCCCAGGGCGGCAAGGTCACGATCCCCGGCTACATCTCGTTCGAGCGCACTGCTCGTGCGGCTCGCCAGGGACGCAACCCTCAAACGGGTGCCACCATCCAGATTGCGGCCAGCAACTCAGTGAAGATTGCGGCTGGTAGCAAGCTCAAGGCGGCCGTTAAGTAAGTTTTCTTACTCAACGACGTGAGGACCACCCCAGCTGGTGGTCCTCACGTCGTTAAGCCGTTCGGTGCGTGCGTAGGCTGGAGCTATGACACGCTGGGTTCGAATTGTGGCACCCGGCGTTCTGCTGTCGTGCGCGGGACTGGGCGTGTGGCTTGCCTTCTCTATCGGTGGCGCACTGCGTGGAGCTCCAGGAGAAGCCCTGCTTCCAATTGCGTTGACGAGCGCCACGCTCGTGGTCTACGTGAGCGCTTCGGTCGTCATCGGTTCGATTGTGTTGGCGCTCTGGGCCCTTCCATACTCGAGTCGAGGGTACCGACGCGCCATCGATATTGCGGCGAGCGCCGGAGTCGTGACGACCGTGAGCGCGTCGTCTGCCACCGTTTTGACGTTCATGAATGTCAGCCAGAGCGCCTTTTCAACGACGCCAGAGTTCGGCCAGCAATTGGGATTCTTCCTTACCCAGGTTGGACTGGGACAGGCGTGGCTGATCGTCACGCTGAGCGCCGCGGTCACATCCGTGCTCTGCGTCGCGGTGTCACGCCAGACCACCCTGTTTTTCGTCGGCCTGGTGTCTCTCGGCACCCTCGTTCCGTTGGCTCTTCAAGGGCATTCCGCGGATGCTGCGGCGCACGACATCGCGACCAATTCCCTGTTATTGCACGTCATCTTTGTGGCCGTCTGGATGGGCGGTCTCCTCGCCCTTGTCATCGTGTCCATCGGTGAATCCGATTCGCAGCGCAACGTCTTGGCCCGACGCTATTCCACACTCGCACTCATCTCGTTCATCGTGGTGGGTGGCTCAGGGCTTATCAACGCCGCCGTTCGTCTGGGCTCATGGCAGGCCCTTTCTTCGCCCTACGGAACGCTGATTATCCTCAAGGCACTCGCGCTCGCCATATTGTTCATTTTCGGCGCGTGGCATCGGTGGTTCTTCTTGACGCGGGCGCATCGCGGCTTCGGCTGGTTCATCACGCTCGAACTGGGCATTCTGGGCGTGGCCACGGGAATTGCCGCCGGGCTTGCGCGAACACCATCGCCGGCATCAGCGACGACAGCTGCTCTACCGACACCGGCACAAATACTCACGGGTGAATTGCTGCCACCGGAATTGACGTGGGCGACCTATGTCACGGCGTGGCGCATTGATCCCATTTGGCTCGCCGTGTGCGCCTTCGGCATCTTCTTCTACATCGCGGGCGCTCGACGACTGCGCCGTCGTGGCGACGATTGGCCAGTCCTGCGGACTCTGTCCTGGACCGCGGGACTAGTGCTGCTTTTTTGGATTACGAACGGCGGCATCAACGCCTATGAGCACGTCTTGTTCAGCCAACACATGCTCGGCCACATGGCACTGGGCATGGTTATTCCGCTGCTCTTGGTGCCGGCGGCGCCCGTTACTCTCGCGATGCGAGCCATCGAGAAACGACCGGACTCGAGCCGGGGGGCACGAGAGTGGATTCTCGTGGCGGTCCATTCCCGCTTCGCGCAGGTCATCTCGAACCCGATTTTCGCGACCGTCAACTTCGTGGGTTCGCTGTGGTTCTTCTATTACACGGGCATCCTGCGCTGGGCGATAACGAATCACATTGGTCATGAATGGATGATCGTCCACTTCTTGCTGGCGGGTTACCTGTTCGTGCAGAGCTTGATCGGGATTGATCCCGGCGTCAAACGGCTGCCCTATCCATTCCGACTGGTGCAGCTCCTCATCGCCATGACCGTTCATGCGTTCTTCGGGCTCACCATCATGAGCGGGCAAGCGTTGCTACTCGCAGATTGGTATGGCGCCATGGGCCGCACGTGGGGACCGACGCCGCTAGAAGATCAGGCTGCGGGCGGCGCTATTGCCTGGAGCGTCGGGGAAATACCCAATGCCATTCTGGCCGTTGTGATTGCCATTCAGTGGAGTAGAAACGACAGCAAGGTTGCGCGCAGACTCGATCGACAGGCTGATCGCACGGACGATGCCGAACTCGAGGCCTACAACGCGATGTTGCGAACCATGTCGGGCTCTCGCCGCTCCAACTAATCGATGCGGTCGATGGTGACCGAAATATCTCCCGATGCCGTGAGGAGCACACGACCGCCGATGGTGAGGGGAATTTCCTCATGTGCGGGAGAGATGCTGCCGTCAAACAATGACTGAATGTCGGCATCGAACGTGAGTGTCCAGACGCCAGGGACGATTTCCCATCCGGACGCTGTCGGGCGCAGACTGACCTGAGGCCGATTCAAGATGCCCCACTGGGGGGCACCGGAAATGCGATTCTCCACAGAAATCCCAAACGGGCATCCGGCGGGAAAGAGCACCCGTTGACTCACACAGTCATCAAAAAACTGATCGACTTCACGCTGCACGCGTGTCAGGAACGCTGTGGTGGGCTCGGCCGTCACGGTGGCGTGGACTATTGAGCCCGGCTGTGCGAGCGAGAGGGAGACGGGCTTCGACGACAGGGCCGAGGACGAGGTCTCCACCACGTAAAGGCCGGGCGCAAATACGCTAAACGAACCGTGTGCCGAGAAATCGTTGGGGGAGACCGTCGGCGTGACGGAGGCAAGGTCAATCGGCCCAAAGCCATTCACGGAGAAAAAGGTCGCGTGAATTGTCTCCACGTCGAGTGTGCCTAACGGCGAGGACACAAACCTCCACTGTGGGAACATTCCCGCATTTCGACCCGTTTGCACGACCGCGAACTCCATTGTCTGCGACGGGTTCGCAGAGTCGAGTGCAAACACGTGCCGCACGCCGTTGCGATCTTCCTCGCGTATAACGCGCAGATCGTCACCCGGTTTCATGGCTGCTGATGTGAGAAGCACGTTCTCGGGTCTATTGAGGAACTCGTCACGATCCACGCCGATCGGAAGGACGCCGGGCATGGAAATCGCCGTGACGACGTCCCGATTCTCGACCGCGCGGAGATATTGCGTCACAAACGCCGTAGCGCTAAAGACATCGCGAGCGAGAGAAAGCCCCGCCGCCACGCCCCCACCGAGCAGAAGAGTGGCAATGACCACGATTCCAATGAATTCGGAGCGCCCTGGCGCCACGAACCTTTTTGTCAACGCGGACACACCCACGTGCGCCATCCTACCCACCGTCAGTCCCGGACTTTCAGGTGGTATTGACGCGGCGTCGTACACTGGGAGACTTGCACCGCACGTAGATGAGAGGTCTCCATGAGCGCAGAACTGTCCGAAGAACAACAAGCGCTGTTCGACCAGATGGAGGGGACGAACGCGCACATGTTCATTACCGGACGTGCGGGAACCGGTAAGTCGCATCTGTTGCGCTACTTCACCGACGTCACCGAAAAGAAAGTGGCTGTCTGCGCGCCGACGGGTGTGGCTGCCCTCAACGTTGAGGGTCAGACCGTCCACTCGTTGTTTTTCTTGCCGATTGGAATCATTGCCAACCAAGACCTCACCATCACCGCCCAACGAAGAAAAATGCTCCAAGCGATAGAAACACTCGTCATTGACGAGATTTCTATGGTTAATGCCGACATGATGGACGGCATCGATCGGGTGCTGCGGGAAGCACGTCATCGACGTCGCGAACCCTTTGGTGGTGTGCAAGTCATCATGTTTGGTGACCCCTACCAACTCGCACCGGTATCGCCTCGCACGGCAGAAGAGCGTCAGTACTTTGCAGACAACTACGCGTCGACATGGTTCTTTGATGCAAAAGTATGGACAGAGACTGCGCTGGTGAGTTGCGAGCTCTCCGAAATCCACCGTCAACGGGATGATGACTTTAAACGCATGCTCAACGCGGTTCGGCACGGTCGTGTGGATGAAGAAATCGGCGTGGCGTTGAATCGCGCGGGTGCGAGGCCCGTTCCCGACTTGGACATCATGACGTTGTGCACGACGAACGAGAAAGTAAACAAAATCAACGCGGAGCGACTGGCCACCTTGGGCGGTCGAGCGCTCACGGCTGAGGCAGACATCAACGGCGATTTCAAGGTCAACTCCTTTCCTGCCGAAGAAAATCTCACGCTCAAGGTGGGTGCTCGGGTGATGTTCTTGCGCAACGATTCGGAACAACGTTGGGTTAACGGCACGACGGGAACGGTCAGTCATTTGGGTGAAAAGATCAAAGTGATTGTGGAGGACCGCGTGGGCGACGAGCACGAATACGAGGTCGAGCCTGCGACCTGGGAGCAGTACCAGTACAGCTACGACACCGAGTCAAAAGAACTGTCGCGCAACGTGGTGGCAGAGTTCACCCAGTTTCCGCTGCGGCTGGCCTGGGCGGTGACAATCCACAAATCGCAGGGTCAGACTTATGACCGCGCCCTGATTGATCTCGGGAACCGCACATTCGCGCCGGGGCAAACCTATGTCGCGTTGAGCCGAATCACCTCGCTCGAGGGGCTTTATCTCGCCCGGCCGCTTCGTCCGTCGGACGTTATTGTCGATCCCGACGTTGAACGCTTCATGGCAGGTCTCACATCGAACACCTCCGGCTTTATAGAAGATGAGGCCCCACTCCCCTTTTAGGCCGCACGGCACCGCCGGTCTGTAGCGTGGGTCGGCAGCCTCGGTAGACTTCGCTCATGCTTCTTTCCGACCGTGACATCCGCGCGGAGCTTGACTCTGGCCGGGTTGCGTTAGACCCCTACGACCCGTCGATGATTCAACCCTCGAGCATTGACGTGCGTATTGACCGCTATTTTCGGTTGTTTGACAATCACAAGTACCCGTTCATTGACCCGGCAGAAGATCAACCCGAACTCACTCGATTGATCGAGGTGGCCCCGAACGAGCCCTTCATCTTGCACCCCGGAGAGTTTGTGTTGGGTGCTACCTACGAACAGGTCACTCTGCCCGATGACGTCGCCGCACGACTGGAAGGCAAGAGTTCCCTGGGTCGGCTGGGTCTTCTCACGCACTCCACCGCGGGATTCATTGATCCGGGATTCAGCGGTCACGTCACTCTCGAGCTGTCGAACATGGCGACGCTTCCGATAAAGCTGTGGCCCGGCATGAAAATCGGCCAGCTTTGCTTTTTCCGGCTCTCGTCGCCTGCAGAAAAGCCATACGGATCTGCCGATTACAAATCTCGCTATCACGGACAGCGAGGTCCGACGGCGTCACGATCGTTCATGAACTTTCAACGCACGGACGTCAGCGTGACCGATGCGGGGTCCGTCGGGGGCTAATTTTTAGCGATCCAGCAAACCGGCCTTGGACAGCGCAGGAAGTTGCAAAGTTAGCCACGGACTGAATGCCCACGGCGTCGCTGTCACGGCGTGCGCCAGGGCCACGGGGTCCGCCCAGACAAATTCGGCAACCTCGTCGTCGGCTGGTGACGGCGTTGACGTGGTCGTGGCGATAAATACCGGGCAAATCTCGTTCTCTACTACTCCCGACGCATCGACGGCCCGATACCGAAAATCGGGAAGTGCCGCGCGCACGTCGAGAACCTCGATGTTCAACTCTCGCTTTGCCCGACGAACAATTGCTTCCTCGATCGATTCACCGGGGCCGGGATGTCCACAAAACGAGTTCGTCCATACTCCGGGCCACGCCGTCTTGCTCAATGCCCGACGAGTGACCAAGAGGAGGCCCTCGGAGTTGAAAACGTGACACGAGAAAGCCAAGTGTAGAGGGGTATCTGAGGAGTGAACCGTCGCTTTGTCGTGCTGACCGATGGGGGATCCGGCATCGTCAAGCAACACAACGAACTCTGTCGCCAGCGGAGCAGTCACAGCAATGTGTCCTTCACGGTTAGGGTGGGAACGTGCCTCTCCAGCCTACCCATGAGGGTCGCGCATGACCGCGCAGACCGACTTGTACAACCGCATCGCGCAAGAAACCGCGTCTCTTGTGATCCGCGAGTACTCCACGTCGTTTTCGTTGGCGGCCACGTTTTTGGGCGCCGGTGTGAGGCAAGACGTGGAGAACATTTACGGTCTTGTGCGGATTGCAGACGAGATTGTCGATGGAGTTGCGGCGGAGGCAGGATTAAGCACCTCGGGCGTGCGCGAACAGCTTGATGATTTCGAACGTGAGACAGAAGCCGCGATGGAAAGCGGTTACAGCACGAACCTCATCATTCACGCCTTTGCCCTCACGGCACGGCGATGCAGTATTCAGGTCGACCTCACGCGTCCTTTTTTCGCCTCGATGCGAGCGGACGTCACCGAGGCTACCCACGACCCAGAGTCATTTGATCGTTACGTTTACGGTTCGGCAGAGGTTGTGGGACTCATGTGCCTCCAGGCCTTCCTCCGCGAGCGACCCACCACCGCACAAGAGCACGAAAAATTCGTGCGTGGCGCACGCGCTCTCGGCGCGGCCTTTCAAAAGGTGAATTTTCTGCGGGATCTGTCGGCTGATTTTGATCATCTCGGGCGTAGCTACTTTCCCGGCGTCGACCTTGAGAATTTGACGGACGCAGATAAGGATCAACTCGTTGCGAACATCGAGAAAGATTTGGCCCTATCGCGTTCCATCGTGCCCGATTTGCCTCGTTCGAGTAGACGCGCCGTGGCCTTGGCGCAGTCTTTGTTCGCCGCCCTTAATCGCCGAATTGCCTCCACTCCGGCAGCTAGGCTTCGGACAACGCGGGTGAGCGTCCCGACGGTGACAAAATTCTGGCTTGCGGTCGCAGCGTGGTGTGGAAAGGTGTCCTGATGTCGAAGAAAGTCGTGGTTATTGGGGGAGGAATCGCGGGGCTCGCCTCGGCCGCCTTGCTCGCACGCGACGGCTACGACGTCACGCTGTGTGAAGCACACCAATCGGTCGGGGGGCGGGCGGGAACCTGGGAAAAAGATGGATTCCGATTTGATACGGGACCGTCCTGGTACCTCATGCCGGAAGTTTTTGATCACTTTTACAAACTCCTCGGCACCTCGAGCGATGAGCAAATCTCGCTGTCAAAACTTGATCCCGGGTACCGCGTCCTCTTTGAAGACGATCAGCAGTTTCCGTCTCGCCCGGTTGACGTCCGAGCCGATCGAGAAGCCAACCTCGCGCTGTTTGAGCAACTCGAGCCCGGGAGTCGGCCCAAAATGGAGAAGTATCTTGACTCCGCCCGCGACACCTACGAGATAGCAAAGAAGCGTTTCCTCTATACGAGCTTCGAAAAGTTTGGCCCCCTCGTTCGTCCAGATGTGTTGCGTCGAGCCGGCAAACTTATTCGGCTGTTACGCGTGTCTCTCGCAGAGTTTGCGGGACGCCACGTGCGCGATCCGCGTTTGCGTCAAATTCTCGGCTATCCGGCCGTGTTTTTGGGTTCATCGCCCTTCATCACTCCGAGCATGTATCACCTCATGAGTTATCTCGACCTTGAGGACGGCGTGCTGTATGCCGATGGTGGATTCAATCGGGTCATCCACACAATCGAGAAGCTTGCCCGGGATGAGGGTGTCGAGATTCTGACGAACGCACCCGTCACGCGCATCCTGACGAGCGTTAACTCGGCAGCTCGCTCGCGGAAGGCTGCGGTCACGGGCGTCGAATATCTCGAGGGTGCTGCGTTACGTACCCTCAATGCCGACGTTGTGATTTCGGCAGCGGACTTGCACTTCTCGGAAACCTCGTTGCTTCCGCGTGAGCTTCAGACGTATGACCAGGAGTGGTGGGACAAACGGGTACCCGGACCGAGCGCGGTGTTGGTCTATCTCGGAGTGAAGGGCCGGCTCCCGCAGCTCATCCACCACAATCTCTTCTTCACGACCGACTGGAACGACAACTTCGGACGCATTTTTAACGCGCCGACATCTATCCCGGATCCCGCGTCCGTGTACGTGTGTATGCCGAGCGCAACCGACGCACATGTTGCGCCGCAGGGTGACGAAAATCTGTTTATCCTCATCCCGGTTCCGGCCGATCCAACTATTGGTCGTGGGGGCGTCGACGGCGCCGGCGACGCAGTGGTCGAAGAAGTCGCCGATCGCGTGATTGCTCAGATTAGCGAATGGGCAGGAATTCCCGATTTGGCGCAGCGCATCATTGTTCGACGCACCGTTGGTCCCGCCGACTTCGCCGCCGACCTGAACGCGTGGCGCGGAACGGCCCTCGGTCCCAGCCACGTGCTGTCCCAGAGCGCCTTTTTCCGTGCCGGCAACATCAGCAAAAAAGTCGACGGGCTTTTCTACGTGGGCGGCTCGACGATTCCAGGAATCGGACTTCCCATGTGTCTCATCAGTGCCGAGGTTTTGGTGAAGCGACTTCGCGGTGATACGTCGACAGAGCCGCTCCCCGAGCCGTTGTTTCCCACGGTAGATCGATGACGTTTGTTTATATTTCCGCGCTCCTCATTTCCCTCGCCGGAATGATTTTGCTGGACCGACGTTTCGCGCTGAGTTTTTGGCACGACGCCCGCCGTGCGGGAATTGCAATGGGAATCAGCATTGCGTTCCTTCTTGCGTGGGATATCGCGGGAGTGGCAAACGGCATCTTCTTTCGGGGCGAATCGTCTTGGATGATCGGAATCGTCATAGCGCCCGAGGTGCCGATTGAAGAAGTCTTCTTTCTCGCGCTGCTGAGTTACGTCACTTTGAACGTGTTTGGGTTCTGGCGAAGCCGCGCGCAGAAGCAAGCCCCCGGTTTCGACCAGGGAGACGCATGACGTACGTCACTCTCAACATGGTTTTTCTGGGCGTGATTGTTGTCGCGCTCGGCGTTACCGCCTTACTCATTGGTCGTCGCATGCCGTGGCGAACGCTCGGACTTACGCTGACTGTCACACTCGTCATGACCGCAATCTTTGACAACGTCATTATCGGCGCGGGGCTCGTGGCCTACGACGACACACGTATTTCGGGTGTGCGAATCGGTCTCGCGCCAATCGAGGACTTCGCCTACACAATCGCCGTCGCGGTAATCGTGATGTGCGTCAGCGTTCTGGGCACGCGAAAGGATGCGCGATGACTTTTCTGAAAACGTTGTTCGTGTCCTCGCGCCCGCTCTCTTGGGTCAACACGGCGTTCCCGTTCGCCGCCGCGTATCTGATGACCGCCCGTCAGATTGATGTCGCGTTTCTCGTCGGCACCGTGTTTTTTTTGATTCCGTACAACGTGGCCATGTATGGAATCAATGATGTTTTTGACTATGAGTCGGACATGCGCAATCCGCGTAAGGGAGGTGTCGAGGGGGCGGTCTTGGCTCAGAGATACCACCGACCCATGCTGTGGACCGTGGTCGTCATCACGGTTCCCTTTGTGATTGCCCTCGTCGTGATGGGAAATCCCCTCTCGTGGGTCGTCCTGGCCATCAGCCTCTTCGCCGTGGTTGCCTACTCAATCAAGGGTCTGCGGTTCAAGGAGATTCCGTTTGTCGATTCCGTGACCTCGAGCATGCACTTTGTGAGTCCTGCGATCTTCGGGTTGGTTTTGGCAGGTGCTGTTTTTACCCCGGCTCTGTGGCTGATCTTGATTGCGTTCTTCTTGTGGGGAACGGCATCGCATGCATTCGGTGCCGTTCAAGACATCAAGGCGGACCGGGACGCACAGCTTTCCTCTATTGCGACGGCTCTCGGAGCGAAGCGAACCACACGATTAGCCATCGCCGAGTATGCGCTCGCGGGACTCTTGCTCGCGGTTGCCGCCGGCTTGGGCTGGGCCGCGTCGTGGCCCGTTTTCTACGCCGCGTTCTTCGCGGTTCCCTACATCGGCATGTGTTGGCCCTACCGCAACCTCGCCGATGACGACTGCGAGCGAGCACACGGGGGCTGGCGCTTCTTCCTCGCGATTAACTTTGTGGTCGGCTTTGGCGTGACGATTCTGATGATGTGGCGCTGGGCCGTCGTCCCTACCGCTTGAATCGCGGATGCAAGGGCACGAGTAGCAGAAGCCCGATCAGCAGGATGAGCGCGATGCCGAGGATTCCCCAGTAGGTCGCCCCGAAAATGGTGACAAAGACGGCGAAAGCCACGGGGGACAGGAAACTAATCACTCGACCGGTCGTGGCGTACAACCCGAACAGTTCGCCTTCACCGCCGGCGGGGGCGAGTCGACCGAGGTAGGAGCGACTGGACGATTGCGCCGGTCCCACAAACAGACTCAATACGAGTCCGCCAATCCAGAAGGCAAGCGCCCCTCCGTCGTGGGCGAAGAAGAGAACGACCGCCGTGACGATGAGCCCGACGAGCGACCAAATAATGACTCTCTTCGCGCCGAACCTGTCGTCAAACCAACCGGCGGAGAAAACTCCGATTCCGGCTACCAGGTTTCCGGCCACGGCAAAGAGAATCACTTCGGTATTCGTTAGTCCAAACACCGCTCCCGCGAGAATCCCGCCAAAGGCAAAAACGGCGGCGAGACCATCCCGAAACACCGCGCTCGCGAGCAAAAAGTAGAACGTCTGACGATCGTTGCGGTAAAGGTCCCGAATCGTGACGAAGAGCTTGCGGTACGACGCCCACAGCCCGATTCGGCCAGGTTGAACCGCGGCGTTCGACGGGACCCAGATGAGGATGGGAATGGCGAATATCAGCGACCAGGCGGCCGCGAGAAGGGCGATGGCGCGGATGTTCATTCCCAGATCACTCGTGATGCCAAACCAATATGGCGGATCACCCAGCACGAATCCGACGAGCGCCAAGAGCAGGACGACGATTCCACCCACGTATCCCATTCCCCAGCCGAAGCCAGAGATGCGCCCGATGTTTTTGGGCGTCGACACTTGAAGGAGCATGGCGTTGTAGTTCACGTTCGCGATTTCGTAGAAGACGTTGCCGATGGTGAGTAAGACGACGCCGAGGAGGAAGAATTGCGGGGCGCCTTCGACCCAGAACATAGCGACGGTGACCGCGATGACGACACCAGTGTTGATGCCGAGCCAGAGTTTGCGTCGACCGCCGGCATCGGAACGTTGACCCAGTATGGGGGCGATGATGGCGATGGCGAGTCCACCGATACCGAGCGCCCACCCGACGGCACTGGTGAGATCTGCCACGGCGGCGTCATACGCGACTTTCGCCGGACCGGTTCCGTCAGCACCTCCATTAGCCGTGTAGGCCGCCAGAGTCGCCGGGTCGACGAAGTAATCGGAGACGATGTACCGAGCAAAAACGAAGGTGGTGATGAGCACGCTGAATGCAGAGGTGCCCCAGTCCCAGAGTGCCCAGCTCCAGACTTGACGACGCGGAATTCGGACGGGTGCGGCGACTTCGCTCATGCCATGAGGGTAGACCCGTTCGTGAACTTCTGCACCTGCCACGCCCGAGATTTATGTGACGATCTTGCGAACACGGGGTGAAGCGGAGGGTCTCATGGGTGGGCTCGCCGTGCGTCGCGTGGGCCCAGTCTCTGCGTCACAGCGTGCGATCGCTCAAACCTGAGTGCTCGTGACTCAGGTTTAGACCTGTGGCTTGACAGCCACCCGTCCCGACTGGCATAGTTGAGTCACTAAGACTCAAGTCTCATTCGAACGGGAGTCAGATCACGTTACTCCCTCGTCGAGGGGGAACACAAAGGAGAACAACACATATGTCACGAGCAGTAGGCATCGACCTCGGAACAACCAACTCGGTTGTCGCCGTACTCGAAGGTGGCGAACCCACCGTCATTGCCAACGCCGAAGGTTTCCGCACGACCCCGTCGGTCGTCGCGTTCACCAAGGACGGCGAGGTGCTGGTCGGTGAACCGTCAAAGCGCCAGGCCGTCACCAACGTCGATCGCACCATTGCGTCCGTCAAGCGTCACATCGGTACCGACTGGACGACCACGATTGACGACAAGAAATACACCCCCCAAGAAATTTCTGCCCGCATTTTGGGCAAGCTCAAGCGAGACGCGGAACAATACCTCGGGGCTCCTGTCACCGATGCCGTCATCACGGTTCCCGCGTACTTCAACGATGCCGAGCGTCAGGCCACGAAGGATGCCGGTGAAATCGCCGGACTCAACGTGTTGCGCATCATCAACGAGCCCACAGCCGCCGCTCTCGCGTACGGACTGGACAAGGGCAAAGAGGACGAACTCATTCTGGTCTTCGACCTCGGTGGCGGAACGTTTGACGTGTCGCTTCTCGAAGTGGGGAAAGACGACGACTTCTCGACCATTCAGGTGCGCGCGACGTCCGGTGACAACCGCCTTGGTGGTGACGACTGGGATCAACGCATCGTGGACCACCTCATCAAGCGATTTAAGGAATCCACGGGAGTCGACGTCAGCAAAGACAAGATTGCCCTTCAACGTCTCAAGGAAGCTGCCGAGCAGGCGAAAAAAGAGCTGTCGTCGTCGATGACAACGAACATCCAACTGCCCTACTTGTCGCTCACCGAGAATGGTCCGGCCAACCTAGATGAAACCCTCACGCGCGCGCAATTCGAGTCGATGACGAGCGACCTGCTCGATCGCACGAAGAAGCCGTTCGAAGACGTCATCCGCGAGGCCGGTGTGAAAGTGGCGGATGTCGCACACGTCGTACTCGTGGGCGGATCGACTCGCATGCCGGCCGTGGTGGAGCTCGTCAAGAGCCTCACGGGAGGCAAGGAGCCCAATAAGGGTGTCAACCCCGACGAGGTCGTTGCCGTAGGCGCCGCCCTGCAGGCCGGTGTCTTGCGCGGAGAACGCAAGGACGTTCTCCTCATCGACGTCACGCCGCTGAGTCTCGGAATCGAGACCAAGGGTGGCATCATGACCAAGCTCATCGAGCGCAACACCGCGATTCCGACGAAGCGTTCCGAAACCTTTACGACGGCCGACGATAACCAGCCGGCTGTGTCGATTCAGGTTTTCCAGGGTGAGCGTGAGTTCACGCGCGACAACAAGCCGCTGGGAACTTTTGAGCTGACGGGTATCGCACCGGCTCCGCGGGGCGTGCCGCAGGTGGAGGTGACGTTCGACATCGACGCCAACGGCATCGTGCATGTGTCAGCGAAAGACAAGGCCACGGGCAAGGAACAGTCGATGACCATCACCGGCGGTTCGAGCCTGCCCAAAGAAGACATCGAACGCATGGTTCGCGAAGCCGAAGAACACGCGTCGGAAGACAAGGCGCGTCGCGAATCGGCTGAGACGCGCAACACGGCCGAGCAGATGGTGTACTCCATCGAGAAGCTCATCAAGGAAAACGATGAGAAACTGCCGGATGACGTCAAATCCGAGGTGCAGGCGGACATTGACGCGTTGAAGTCCGCGCTCGCCGGAGACGACGACGCCGCGGTCAAGACCGCGTTCGAGAAACTCAGCGAAAGTCAAGGAAAGCTCGGCGACGCTCTCTACCAGCAGGCCCAGGCGGGCGAGTCCGCCGCTGAATCTGAGGCTGGCTCAAGCGCCTCCGACGAGGACGTGGTTGACGCTGAGGTTGTCGACGAGGATGAGGACAAGAAGTAATCATGCCCGACCGCAACGGAGACCAGGAAGAGCCGATCGTTCGCGACAAGCGTCGCATCGACCCGGAAACCGGTGAAGTTCGCGCAGAGGTTGCGGGGGAATCCACAGACGTGGATTCCCCTCGCGCCGACGGCGACGAGCTCACGGTCGACGACGTCGCCGGTCTCGAACAGGCAGCCGACGAGTTGGCCGCCGAGCGACTGGCAGACTTGCAGCGCGTGACAGCCGAATATGCGAACTATCGCAAGCGCACCGAGGCGAACCGCGAGCTCGATCGCGAGCGCGCGATCGCGGACACCGTCCGCTTGTTGCTCCCCGTGCTCGACGACGTGGACCGGGCGGAAAAGCACGGCGACCTCGTTGAAGGAGCGCCACTCACCGCAATTGCCGTCAAGCTTCGTGGTGTTGCTGAGCGACTCGGGCTCACGGCTTACGCGCAAGCGGGAGAGTTGTTTGATCCGAACATCCATGAGGCAATCGTTCAACAACCCTCCGATGACGTCACTGTGGAGACGATTCTCGATGTGGCGGAGCGGGGATACCTGTTGGGTGCGACCCAGGTGAGGGCCGCCAAAGTGGTGGTTTCCGTTCCCAATGGCTAGTCAAGACTGGTTCGAGAAGGACTTCTACAAGGTTCTCGGCGTCGACAAGACTGCGTCCGATGAGGACATCAAGAAGACCTACCGCAAGCTCGCGCGCAAGTTTCACCCCGACTCGGCCGAACCGGCCAATAAGGCGGCGGCCGAAGCGAAATTCAAGGAAATCAGCGAAGCGTATTCGGTACTTTCTGACAAGGATCAGCGCGCGGAGTACGACCAGATTCGCGCCATGGGATCCGGCGCTCGCTTTACGGCCGGTGGAGCTCCCGGTGGCTTCAACGATGCGTTCAGCGGTTTCGGTCGAGGCGGTGCAGGGGGATTCTCTGGCGCTGGCTTTGAGGACATCCTCTCGGGCATGTTCGGCGGTGCCGGCGGTCAGGGTGGCTTCGGTAGTTCCGGAGGCTTTCGCTGGGGTCAACCCACCAAGGGTCAAGACCTCGTTTCGCGCGTCACGATCGACTTTTATGAAGCCGTGCACGGAGAAACCATCTCGCTTCAAACGCCAGACGGGCGTACCGTCAAGGCCAAGATTCCGGCCGGCGTAGCAGACAAGCAGAAGATTCGCTTACGGGGCAAGGGTCACCCCTCACCCGATGGAGGGCAACCTGGCGACATGGTGCTCACGGTGACAGTCGGCAAGCACCCGGTCTTTGAGCGCGACGGCCTTAACGTCCGGCTCGTCGTACCCATCACGTTTGTCGAAGCCGTGCAGGGAGCGACCATCGAGGTGCCAACGCTGGAAGGCGAGACCGTGAAACTCAAGGTCACCCCGGGCACGCCGAGCGGGCGCATCCTTCGCGTCAAGGGCCGCGGCATCGCAACCGCGAAGGCGACGGGTGACTTGCTGGCGGAGGTTCAGGTGGCTGTTCCCGCGCATCTGGAAGGTGCCGCGCTGGCCGCGTTTGAGAAGTTTGCCGAGGTTGCCCCTGGGGAGAACCCCCGTGACGACATCCTCGCCAAGGCAAAGCGATAGGCGCGTGTGAGCTCATGTCTGATCTCGATGAAACTCGCCCGATTCTCACCATCTCTATGGCGGCTGAGCTCGCTGGCATGCATCCGCAGACTCTGCGCCAATACGATCGCCTCGGCCTCGTTCAACCTGGTCGCACGGCCGGACTGAGCCGGCGTTATTCGCTGCGCGATGTGGCGAAGCTGCGCGAGGTTCAACGGCTGAGTACGGAAGGACTCTCCCTCGAGGGAATCCGTCGGGTGCTCGACCTCGAAGACGCTGTCGTAGCCCTGCGAACTCGCGTGCGTGAACTCGAATCGGCGTTGGCGGATGCGCTTCTCGCGCAACCGGGGCGTCGAGTATTTGCTGCCGGCGCCGAAGGCGAAGTCGAGACTCTTCGCACGGGCACGCGTGTTCGTCGTCGAACCGATGTCGTTGTGTGGCGTCCACTGGGCCGCTAATCCCATGTTGGGATTGTGGAAATGACCGAGTTCCCGTTCGACCAATTGCGCCGCTGGCCTGATTTTGAGGCTTCCGAGCTCGTTGCTGCTGATGCCGCCGACCGGCTCATTGTGGCGACGGCGCGAGAGTGGTGTGAGGCGCGCATCGACAATTCGCCCCCCAGCGAACCGCTGATTGTGTCGGTGTTGGGCGATGCCTACGGTGCCATCACGCTGGGCATAAGTAATTCACTGACAGTTGGCGCCGGCACAGCGCAGATTCCACTCGTCCGTGTGCATCAGGATGCCCGCGCCGGAGAACTCGCCCTCGACAACAACTCGACGCTCACCCACGTTACGGGCTACTCGCACCACGACCTTGGACCCGAATTGGTTGCCGGTTCGCAACTCGTGCTCGTGCGCCTCCCGCGGTCTCTCGACCAGCTTGATGAATGGGCGAGCCTCATCGCCGCGCATGCGAGCGAGGATGTCGTTGTTCTGGCCGGGGGGCGCGACAAGTACATGACACCGACAATGAACGAGGTGCTGTCGCGCTACTTCGACGACGTGATCA
>Ga0214923_10003559_pt1 | contig 19441 bp, 22 predicted proteins | sample LL1510_MetaG_FD_177993 | JGI IMG/M metagenome (GOLD analysis project Ga0214923, IMG submission 177993) | Freshwater microbial communities from Lake Lanier, Atlanta, Georgia, United States - LL-1510 | ecosystem: Environmental > Aquatic > Freshwater > Lake | place: USA: Georgia | collected...
TTCTAAAGCCTTGGCTTTCTCAAGGCGCGTTTCTCTAAGTTCCAAAAGTTCAGGCCCCAGCGGCAAGGCTCATTTCACCTACCCGTTGGGATGCATAGCCCGTACCCCGCACGGTAAGGATCAGTTCGGGATTGCGGGGATCAGGTTCGAGCTTGCCCCGTAAACGGGCCACATACACATCAACCACCCTTAAATCTGCCGCTCGTCTGGGAGGGTAACCCCAAAGCTGCTCAAGAATTTCAGCCCTGGGCACTACGCAGCCAGGCTCACGAAACAACAATTCCAGCAAACTGAACTCTGTGTAGGTGAGGGAGATGCGCTCACCGGCGCGGGTTACCTGGCGGCGATTGCTATCAACCACAAGATCACCGAGTCGCAAAACCCCAAGCCCGGGCAATTGCTCGCGGGGATCTTGGCTGGCATTGCCGCGGCCAACACGGCCCAGGATGCGATTGATCCTTGCTTCTAGTTCCTTGGGGCTAAATGGTTTTGATAGGTAATCATCGGCACCCAGATCAAGGCCAGCCACCTTTTCAGCGATGGCATCAAGGGCAGATAGGAAAATAATTGGCACCGCTGATTCGGCCCGCAATCGACGGCAAACAGCAAAACCATCAAGTTTTGGCATCATCACATCGAGCACCACAAGGTCGGGCTGCTCGCGGGAAAATACTGCTAGGGCCTCTTCTCCATCTTCAGCAATCACCACCCGGTAGCCGGCCACCTCTAAACGCATTGCCAGCACCCGCCTCACCGCTGGCTCGTCGTCCACCACCAGCACAGTTGGCTGCTGGATAGGAAGCGCTTCACCCTCGGTCATTGGGTCGTTTAGTTACAAAGTGCAACCCTAACTTTCCAACCGCGGCAACTGTTACTCCAAATCGGCCAATTTATTAGCTTCATATTTTTTTAATAATCGCCAACCACCTAGGGCCACCTGGCCACAGCGTAGGCATTCCATTCCTTTTCAGCCGCCGCCAAGGCTGCAGCGCTACTCAATTCACCGAGCATGGCCCGCTGCAACTGGCCGTAGATAATTGCCTGCAAGCGCTTTACGCCCGGATCCGCTGGCACCAAAACCTTGGCATGGCTAAGGGTTTGGGCACTTAGCAAGCGCGCCCTTTGCACAAGATCGGCTTTAACGCCTATGCGGGATGCCAGAGCTAATTCAGCTTCAATCGCCTTTAAGGCGGGCTGGGAGGAGGGCAACACCTTGGCGGCCCTGGCAAAACGCAGTTGGTTAGCAGGGTTTGTGAGAAATAAGGCGAGATCCACAGCTTGCTTCGGCCGGCTGGTTTGACGGCTTACGGCCAAGTTCATCACGGCCACATTGGCGGCGCCATCAGCTCCCACCAAAGGCGGGAAGGGTTCAGTTGCCGCTGCCACCCGCGGCGCATTGGTTTGGATTGTGTTCAAAAATTCGGCACCACTGGCCACCTGCGCCAACTCACCGCTTTGATAAAGCTCAATTGCCCGTTGAAAACCCTGGCTCACCACTTCCCGGGGTAACAAACCGCGCCTGTAGAGATCTGTCCATAGGGCAAAGGCACGGCGGCCAGGGCCACTGTTAAATCGGGCCCGATGGCGGCTATCAACCAGCTCTACCCCCATCTGCACCATCGATTCCAACAATTCAGCTGAACCATCCGGAACCACGGTTACAAACAATGCATATTTGCCTGTGCGTTGCTTGATCCGCTCCGCGTAGGCGGGCACCTCCTCCCAACGGCGCGGTGGCGTGTTGTAGCCAGCCTGTTGCAACAACTGCCGATTGGCCAGGGTGATCCTTGCTGTGAGATACCAAGGCAAGGCATAGAGCTCCCCCTGCTGCTCCCCTGCCCGCAGGATTTGGGGTAGATAGGTGGCCTTAGCCGGCCCCAAGCGATCCTGCAGGGGCAACAAGCCACCTTTGCTGGCAAGATTTGCTGCAAATAATGGATTTAAATTCACCACATCTGGGGCAGTGCGCGCAAATACCGCTGCGAGCACCTTGCGTTCCACAGAACCAAAGGGCAAATCGGTCCAACGCACTTTTACACCTGGATGTTTAGTTTCCCAATCCAGCAACATCGCTTTAATTAAGGGATCAAACTTTGGTGACAACTGGATTGTCCAAAGTTGTAATTCCGGATTTTTCTTCGGCCCCCGGCAACCCCCTAAAGCGAGGAAGATCGCCAGAGATAGCAATAACTTGATTGCTATTTTAGGAGTGCTGCGGGCTGAATTAACGCTCATAACGGCTAGAGATGCGGCGCCAAAACAGCACCTGTAGGGAACAAAACAAAGGCGCCACCAGGGCTGTGAGCAAAGTTTGGGCAAAGGTTATGTGCCAAGCGGCAGCGTTAACTTCACCGCGCAAATGCAATTGCAGGGCATAACTGCCATTGAGCAGCAAGGTGCCGATCAAAGCCAGCAAGCCAAGGGTTGTGCTGCGTTCCAATGGTCTACGGGCGGCCAAAAACTGGCCCCACCAAAAACCTAATAGAGCAAGCATTGGCACCGAAGTGAGGTTGCTGCCTTGCAGGGCATCAAACAACAAACCAACGGCGATTCCAGCCAAAGCACCCGCCAGTGGACCCTCCACCACCGACCAAGGCAATAGCCAAAGCACCGCCCAAGCAGGCGACATGCCCGCCAGTTGCAACCAGCCTGGGCTGGCCAGCAGCAAACAAATCAGCACTAGCCCAGAAGCAAACAAGGCCACCTCAGCGCACCCTCACCCAATCCACTGCCCCAGCTGGCGCCGTTAGTTGCAGCAAAGCTTGCGGGGCTGGCAGCGCATCCAGATTCACCTGTTGCACCACACCCACGATCAAATTGGCTGGAACAACGGTGCTGGCCGCTGAGGTGATCACCACGTCACCTGGCAAAACCTCCACATCCTTCTCTAAAAACTCCAGCCGCGGCCGGCTGGTGCCATCACCCACCAAAAGCCCTTTACCGCGGTTTCCCTGCAATTCCACCGCCACCCGGCTTGAGGGATCCGTGAGCAGCAACACCCGTGCCGTTGATGGGGTAACACTGCTGATGCGTCCCAGCAAACCACCGGGTGCCGTAACGGCAGCGCCTGGGCGAATCCCCTGCAGGGCGCCAGCCCCCAGTAGCAAATCCTGCCACCAACCCTGCATGTTCCTGCTGATTACCGCGGCCGTTACCCAGGGTCCCTGCTGTTGCCTGAGGGATAGATCGAACTGCTGGTTGCTTAATTGGGCCTCCAATAGGGCAAGCCGCTGTTGATCTTCCAAACGTTGGGCTTTTTGCAACCATTCCCTCTGGGCACTACCGGGCCAAAAGGGCCTTGATAACTGGGCATAAAGGTCGAGCAGTAAGGCACCTTTGGAGAGGCGTAGCAAAGCAAAGGCGGTAATCACCAGCAGCCACGGCCAACTAGCCAGCAGCAAACGCAGATTCAGCAGGCGCTTGAGATTATTTCCCAGCGCCATGGATCAGTTGGAGGAGCGATGGAAATCAGCGGCATCCAAAACCCTGCCCAGGCGTTTGAAATCTTCAAGCACCTGGCCGCAACCATTCACCACACAAAGCAAGGGATCCTCAGCCACATGGGTGAGGATGCCGGTTTCATGGCTGATCAAATCAGTAATACCGCGCACTAAGGCACCGCCACCGGCAAGCATGATGCCGCGATCAACAATGTCTGCCGCTAGTTCGGGGGGGGTGCGCTCGAGGGTGCGTTTAACCGCCTCCACAATCACATTGAGCGGTTCCACCATTGCCTCTCTCACATCACCGGCCCGCACGCTGATGGTGCGTGGCAAACCCGATAACAGGTGTAAACCGCGCACATCCATTGATGTTTGATCGAACTCGTCGCTGGGGAAGGCCGAACCGATGCGGATCTTGATCTCTTCTGCGGTGCGTTCACCCACCACCAGGTTGTGCACTTTTTTTAGGTAGCTGCCGATCGCATCGCTCAATTCATCACCGGCTACCCGCACCGATTCGGAAATCACGGTGCCCTGCAGGCTGAGCACCGCCACTTCAGTGGTGCCGCCGCCAATATCCACAATCATTGAACCAACCGGTTCAGTAACCGGTAAGCCAGCGCCGATGGCAGCAGCCACCGGTTCATCAACCAGATGCACTTCGCGGGCACCACCCAAGCCCGCTTCCCTAACGGCCCTGCGTTCAACGCCGGTAACACCACTGGGGATGCCGATTACCAGGCGTGGGGCCAACATGCCCCTGCCCTCGTTGCCCTTGCGGATGAAGTATTTGATCATCTGCTCAGCGGCATCGAAATCGGCGATCACCCCATCGCGAAGGGGGCGAATGGCGCGGATATTGCCTGGGGTGCGGCCCAACATTTGTTTGGCCTCTTCGCCAACAGCTAAGGGGATGCCCTTGTCTAGGTCGATGGCCACCACTGATGGTTCCTGCAGCACGATGCCGCGGCCAGAAACGTAGATGAGCGTATTGGCGGTGCCCAGGTCGATCCCGATATCACGGGAGAGCTGAAAACGACGCCAGAACATTGGGTATTTGCTTAAGAGGGCGAATCATAGGTGGGCTTGGCCTTGGTGCAGGCGATACAACCGGGCCCTACGGTGGAACTACTTGGGATGAGTGCCGCCTTGAGGTGGCGCATCATGTCCACAAAGCAAAAGGAGAAGCCCCATGGGCGTCAATTCCGTCACCCTCGTTGGCCGCGCCGGCCGTGATCCCGAAGTTCGTTACTTCGAGTCCGGCAGCGTGGTTGCAAACCTCACCCTCGCCGTTAATCGCCGCAGCCGCGACGATGAACCCGATTGGTTCAACTTAGAAATCTGGGGCAAACAGGCCCAGGTTGCTGCCGACTATGTAAAAAAAGGTTCCCTATTGGGAATCATCGGCTCCCTCAAGCTAGACCGCTGGACCGATCGGGCCAGTGGTGAAGAGCGCTCTAAACCGGTAGTGCGGGTTGATCGCCTCGAGTTATTGGGTTCCAAGCGGGATGCAGAACAGGGCGGTGGCTTCCCAGGTGGGGGAAATGAGGAAGATGTTCCCTTTTGAGATGATGTTTCTTTTGAGTAGTTAGTTCCTTCGGAGTAACTATTAATTAACCAACAATTTCTTGGGTTCCCTGATTTGTTCAGGAGAACCCAAGATTATTATTGTTTTTACTGAAGATCAGCGGCGGCGCCACACCCTTAGGCCAAGCCAAAAAGCAAAGGCAATGGCGGCGATTACCAAAATAATCTTCACTGCCTGTGCAACCGGCTGAATCCATAGTTCAACGTTGGTGTAGGCATTGCCCAAGGCGAAGCCAGAGAGGGTGAGGATCAAAATCCAAATCAAGCTGCCACCGGTGGTCCAAAGTAAAAATGGTGTGAGTGGCATCAATTCCATGCCTGCAGGCACTGAGATCAAGGTGCGCACACCAGGAACTAACCGTCCCCAAAACACCAGGGCGGTGCCGTAGCGGTTAAACCAAATCCGGCTGCGGCGCAAATCTTGGCCACTGATGCCGATCCAGCGGCCATGGCGTTCAAACCAATGCTCAAGCCGTTCTTCATTGATCAAACGGCCAAGGCCATACCAAGGCAAAGCACCGAGCACCGTGCCGCCTAAACCCGCCAAAACCACAGGCAGCAGGGCCAATTTGCCCTGCTGCACGTAGAAACCCCCAAGGGGCATAACCATTTCGGAGGGAATCGGTGGAAACAGATTTTCAAAGAACATCGTGGCGAAAATAGCCACATAGCCCAAAAATGGATTTGCCTCAACAGCTGAACCGATCAGCTTGGGCAACTCCTGCACCAATTCACTGAAACCCATCCGAATAGCCCCCTAACGAATAACAATCAATAGCGGTAATGATCGAGCTTGTAGGGCCCTTCCACTGGCACATTGATATATGAAGCTTGCTCTTGGCTGAGCTGGGTTAGTTTTGCACCAATTTTATCTAGGTGCAAGCGGGCAACCATTTCATCTAAGTGCTTGGGCAGCACATAAACTTTTTTGTCGTATTCATTAGGCTTAGTAAATAATTCAATTTGGGCAAGGGTTTGGTTCGTAAATGAATTGCTCATCACGAAACTGGGGTGGCCGGTTGCGCAGCCGAGATTCACTAGCCTACCTTCGGCAAGCAGGATGATGCGATTGCCACTGGGGAGGATGATGTGATCAACCTGGGGCTTGATATTGTCCCATTGATATTGCTTGAGGGAAGCAACATCAATTTCATTATCAAAGTGGCCAATATTACAAACAATCGCCTGATCCTTCATCTCTAATAGGTGTTCATGGCGGATCACCTGATAGTTGCCAGTGGCGGTTACAAAGATATCAACATCTTTAACCACGTCCTCAAGGCGCACCACTCGGTAGCCCTCCATGGCTGCCTGTAGGGCGCAGATTGGGTCGATTTCAGAAATCATCACAGTGGCGCCAAGGCCCCTGAGGGACTGGGCTGAACCCTTACCCACATCGCCGTAACCCAGCACCAAGGCAACCTTGCCGGCCACCATCACATCGGTGGCGCGTTTGATGCTATCTACCAGGGATTCACGGCAACCGTAGAGATTATCAAACTTGCTCTTGGTAACTGAATCATTCACATTGATCGCAGGGAAAGGCAATTCACCTGCCTGCTCCATTTGATACAAACGGGCAACGCCAGTGGTGGTTTCCTCCGTTACACCTTGGATATTTGCGTAGATGCGTGAATACCAACCAGGCTGTTCCGCTAATCGGGCGCGGATACTTTTGAATAATGCCACCTCTTCTTCGCTGGAGGGATTGTTTAAAACCGCTGGGTCACGCTCAGCCTTAGCGCCGAGCACAATCAAACCGGTGGCATCTCCACCATCGTCGAGGATCATGTTTGGGGTGCCGCCATCGGCCCACTCCATGATGCGATGGGTAAAGGCCCAATATTCATCAAGGGTTTCACCTTTGTAGGCAAATACCGGAATACCGGCGGCGGCAATTGCTGCAGCCGCGTGATCTTGGGTGGAAAAAATATTGCAGGAAGCCCAACGCACCTCAGCGCCAAGGGCCACCAGGGTTTCGATCAAAACTGCTGTTTGGATCGTCATGTGCAGGCTGCCGCAGATGCGGGCCCCTTTTAGGGGCTGCTCAGCGCCAAACTTGCTGCGCAGGGCCATCAAGCCCGGCATTTCAGTTTCAGCAATGGCAATTTCCTTGCGGCCGAATTCGGCAAGGCCTAGGTCGGCAATCACATAGGTATTAGTTACCTGCAGGCCAGCCAAGGAGAATGTGTTGGGTGTTGCCACCATGGAGTTATCACTTCCTTTGGAAGTGGCGATTGGTTTGGGAATATCTGCAGAGACGCCGAGGCTTCGGGCTCGCTTGCTGAGAATCTACAAGAATGAACTGCTTTCTTGTTGATGCAGCTGCCACAAGGCAGCGGGGCCTGCAATTGGCCCAAGAGTTGCCAGCGGGGGCGCTGCTATTGCTAAGCGGATCCCTGGGCGCTGGTAAAACCTGCTTGGTACAAGGAATTGCTGCTGGTTTAGGGATCATTGAAACCGTTACCAGCCCCAGCTATGCCCTAGCCCAGCACTACTGGCGTGTAGGTGAAAACAGCCCAGCTTTGATTCATCTCGATCTTTATCGGCTTGAGCAAGCAAAAGCAGCTGATGAATTGTTTTTCCAGGAGGAGGAGGAGGCCCTAGCCTGCGGAGCACTGCTGGCGGTGGAATGGCCCGAAAGGCTGAGCGCACTGCCAAAGGAAGCCTGGCAACTGCAATTAAGCCTGGAGGGAGATGGGCGGCGTTTGCAGCTGCAGGCCCCCGGTCAATGGTGCTGAGTGCCCTCAGCTTCAGTTTGATGAGCGTGTGCGTTAAGCAGTTGGGGGGGGCGATCCCTGTAGCTGAGGTGGTGCTTGCCCGCTCGCTGGTGAGCTTGGCCCTGAGTTGGTGGCTACTAAATCACCTTGGGCTTAATCCCTGGGGTGAAAGGCGCCGAATGCTGGTGCTGCGGGGGGTGGTGGGCACATTGGCGCTCTATTGCGTTTATGCCGCCCTGGCTGAGCTGCCGCTGGCAGCAGCAACGGTATTCCAATATTTGTACCCAACTTTCACCACCGCCTTGGCATGGGGTGCCTTGGGGGAGCTTGCAGGAAAACGAATTTTTGCGGCCATGGCCTTTGGTTGGCTTGGGGTGTGGCTTGTTGCTCAACCATTTGGCGCCACACCCTTAGAACCCTGGGCTGTAGCAATTGCGATCACAGGCGCCCTGCTCACCTCCATTGCCTATGTAACGGTGAGAAGTTTGGCTAATTACGAAGATCCAATGGTGATCGTATTTTATTTCCCTTTGGTGTCGCTGCCCCTAAGCCTGCCTTGGGTGGTGGCTAACCCGGTGATGCCAAGCGGAGCGGATTGGGCCTGGCTTGTGGGGGTGGGCCTATTCACGCAACTGGGCCAGATCTGGCTAACAAAGGGTTTAACGCAAATGCCCGCTGCAAAAGCAACGGCGGTTAGTTATGTGCAGGTGATATTTGCAGCGGGCTGGGGGGCGCTCTGGTTTGGGGAGCTGATCAATATCTCAACAGTTGCAGGCGCCCTACTGGTTTTATTGGCAACGATGTTGAGCCTTAAGCCGCCACATAGGCCACCACAGTTTCACTAACACGGCGCAAACCAGCCAGGCCATCGCGCTCCAAATTACGCACCCGATCACGGCTCATGCCTAACTCCCTGCCGATTCCGGTGAGGCTCATCGGTTCTTCCACATCGATGCCGTAGCGCATTTTTAAAACCCTTCCCTGCAGCGGTGGCAACTGCTCAAGCAATGAGCGCATATCACCGCGCAAACATTCACCATCGAGCAATTCTTCCGGCATGGGAGCTTCGTTTTGGAGCAACTCCTGCAGTTCGGTGTCGTCGCTGTCGCCCACTTTCATCTCGAGGCTCACCGGTTGGCGGGCCCTACACAACAGTTCTTTTACCTCCTCCTCGGGCAATTCCACATAAACAGCCAATTCGGTAACGGTGGGGGTGCGACCCAATTCTTGGCTTAGTTCCCGCTGACCCTTTTTCAGTTTGTTGAGGGTTTCTGTGATGTGAATTGGTAGGCGGATGGTGCGGCTTTTCTCAGCAATGGCACGGGTGATGCCTTGGCGAATCCACCAATAGGCATAGGTGGAGAATTTGTAGCCGCGGGTGGGGTCGAATTTTTCCACACCCCGCACTAAACCGATGGTGCCCTCTTGAATCAAATCAAGCAGTTCCATATTGCGCTTGGTGTATTTCTTGGCAACGCTCACCACTAAGCGCAGGTTGGCGGCCACCATCCTTTCCTTAGCGCGGCGACCATTGATCAGGCGGCGCCTTAAAACAGCTGGGGAAAGGTTCAAATTAACGGCCAGATCGTCTTTGCTTGGAGCTTCCCCCTGACGCATGCGCATTTCCTCTTCCGCTTCCTCAATGCGCACCAGTTCTTGCACTTGACGGCCAAGGGTGATCTCCTGTTCGTGGCTGAGCAGGGGCACACGGCCGATGTCGCGCAGGTAAGAGCGCACCAAATCCCCATCAACAGGGGGGCGCAGCTCGGTGGTGGGGGTGGCCACGGTGAATCTTGTAGATATGTAAACAATAGCCTTACGAAGCGTAAATTTTCTCTCAGAAAACCCAAGTCTTTTAAGACTCACCCGTTTGGGTTCAGCCGTTTACGCCCAGGTGGCTCAGGAGCCAAGCGGCGGTTTGCAGGTATATAAATACGCCAGCCACATCAACCATCGTGGTGATAAACGGGGCAGACATCAAAGCTGGATCGAGGCGGAGGTGATCAAAAAGCAGTGGCAGGCTCGCCCCTGCCACTGCCGCAAGGATCGAAATACACAACATCGATACGCCAGCAGCTACCGCCACCAAGGGTTCGCCGCTCAGTTGCCACGACCATGGCACCACCACCGCCGCTAGCAATAGGCCAAGCAAAACCCCAGCCAAGGCCTCGCGCCCCACGGTGCGCCAGGGGCCTAGGGCCTGCAAACGATTGGTGCTAAGCCCGCGGATCACCACCGTGGAACTTTGGGCGCCCACATTGCCGCCAGTGCCAATCAAAAGGGGAATAAAGGCAGCCAACTGCACCACCCGGTGCAATACCCCCTGCTGGGAGGCGATTACGGCTGAAGTGCCGGTGTTGGTAATTAAAAGCACCAGCAACCACAACACCCGCCTTTTAGCCACTTCAAACAAATTGCTTTGGAAGTAATCGTCTTCATCGCCGGCCTGCACAGCACCTGCGGCGTAGAGGTCGCGGGTGGCTTCCTGCTCGATCACATCGATCACGTCGTCTACGGTAACGATTCCCACCAGGCGATCTTCCCGATCCACCACCGGCAGGGCCAGGAAGTCGTAGCGCTTGATTAGGCGTGCCACCTCCTCCTGGTCGGTGTCGGTGTGAACCCGCACCACTTCACGGGTCATCACCGCTCCGATCAAATCCTCAGGATCAGCCACCACCAGATCCCTTAAAGACAAAATGCCGGTGAGCTGGCGGGCCGCATCGGTTACATAAAGGCTGTAGATCGTTTCTGTGGTTAAAGCGCGGCGGCGCACGATCGTGAGCGCTTGGCTGGCGCTGTGGAATTCCTTGAGATCAATGAATTCGGTCGTCATCAAACGACCGGCGGTTTCAGTTTCGTAACCCAGCAGCTGGGCTGTTACACGGCGTTCCGCTGGGCTTAGTTGCTGCAGCAGGTTGCGCACCACCTTGGCGGGCAATTCATCAAAAAGCCGCACCCGATCATCGGGTGACATCTGCTCCACCAGCTCGAGCACTTCACCGGAGCGCAACCTCTCCAACAAGGATTGCTGCACCGTTGCATCGAGGTATTCATAAACTTCAATCGCTTCATTTTTAGGCAGCAAACGAAAGGCAATCGCCTGCTGAAGGGTGGGCAAATTACCTATGGCTTCGGCGGCGTCGGCAGGTTGCTCCGGCTCCAATAGCTGCTTAACGGCGTCGTAATTACCGGCCGCCAGCAAACGCTCCAGGTATTGGGTGAGTTCTGGAATAGCGGTTGTGGTTGTGGATTCAGCCATCGCCCGAGTGCACTGAAGTGATTAGGGTTTAATCGTTTGCTTTTGTTCCCATGGCCCCGAGCATCAAAGGCGTTGTTGTTAACAACGCCGCAGGCATCCCCCAAGATCTGGCCGACTTAAGCGGCCAGGTGCTGCTGCTGGTAAACGTGGCCAGCCGTTGTGGTTTCACCAAGCAATATGCCGGTTTACAGGCCCTGCAGGAAAAGTATGGCCCCCAAGGGTTCAAGGTGATCGGCTTTCCCTGCAATGATTTCGGCGGCCAAGAACCGGGCACGATCGAAGAAATCCAACAGTTTTGTAGCACTACCTATGGTGTGAATTTTGAATTATTTGCCAAGGTAGGCGCTACATCTGCCCCCTTCGACACCCTCACAAAGGCAGAACCTGCAGGGCCAATCGCCTGGAATTTCGAAAAATTCCTGGTGGGCCGTGATGGCAGCGTGGTTGCCCGCTTCAAAAGTGGGGTGGCACCTGATGCCGCCGAACTCACCGGTGCAATTGAAGCCGCCCTTTAAGGCGATAGGCGCCGGCGGCGGCCCCTAGGCCAAGGCCGAGGCTGAGGATTAACAGCGCCAGGGCATCTAAATGCATGCCTTGGCGCTGCAACAAAGCGATATCCAGCATCCAGCTGGAAAATGTGGTGAGGGAACCGCAAAAGCCAATGGCTAACACAAGTAGCCAAGGTGCCGACGTTGCTGGTGGAGCCACCAGGTAACCAAGCAAGGCAGCGCCAATCACATTCACAACTAAATCCGCCCCGGCGCTGGCAAAAGGTATAAAAGGAGCTAGGTGAACAGATGCCTGCCAACGCAACAGAGCCCCAGGGATTGCGCCTATTCCCACCAGCAATAGATCAACCAATTCCAAGCGAATAGTTTTCATTGCAGCCCACCGATCGCCAGGCCCAATTCCAAGGCAAGTAAACCGCTAACAACAGAGGCCAAAGCAAGCAAAAGTGCTTCCGCTGAGGCTTGTTTGTGCAACAGCACAAGCAACTCCACCACAAAGGTGGAAAAGGTGCTGAGGCTGCCTAGGAAACCGGTGGCCAGCAACAACATCAGCTGATTTGATAAACAGAGCTGATTAAGGGCAACCAAGAGGCCAAGGCAAAAGGAGGCGCCAATATTTACAGCAAAGGTGGCCCAATGTTTTGCCGGAACAATCGGCTCAAAATGATTTATTAACCGAAATCGCAACCAGGCGCCTGGCACCGCCCCAAGCGACACCAGCAGGATGCTTTTCAACATGGCCTAACCAAGCAACCAACCCCGGAAACCGCCCAAACTCACCCGGCACCAGCGCTCCCCCTGCTGGTTGTACCAGGTGTGGAGGATTTGCATGGGCATATCTGAATCGCTAATTTTCACAAGTAAGGGAGCCTGATGGTGGGGTGAAACCTGCAACTTTTTTATACCGATTGCATAAAGCGGTTCACCAGCGCGGCGGCGGCGCACGGCAGGATTATCGCGATCGGCACCACCGGCGGGTAGGGCAATCGGAGCCATCAGGGCCATGCCCAGTAGCCAAGCCCAACGCAATGGCATCAGATATCCAGCTCCGCCAGATCTAGTTCAGCGCTATGGGCTTCAATAAAGGCGCGGCGGGGGGCAACCTTATCGCCCATGAGGATTGTAAAAATCCGATCCGCCTCTGCAGCATCCTCAATTTCAACCCGTTTCATCGTGCGGGTGGTGGGATCCATGGTGGTTTCCCACAATTGCTGAGGCATCATTTCGCCTAAACCTTTGAAACGCTGAATTGTGTAGTTTGCTTTTTCACCAAAACCATCGAGGGTTTTTTTCAAATCTTGTTCGTTGTAGCAATAGCTATGGTTTTTACCGCGCTCAACTTTATAAAGTGGGGGGCAAGCGATATAAACAAAGCCACCTTCCACCAAGGCCCGTTGATAACGGAAGAAGAAAGTGAGGATCAAAGTGCGAATGTGGGCGCCATCAACATCGGCATCGGTCATGATAACGATGCGGTGATAACGCAAATTCTTTTGATCAAACTCCTCACCTTTAATGCCCAAGCCCAAAGCGGTGATCAAGGCTTGGATTTCAGTATTTTTGTAGATCTTAGCGTCGTCTGTTTTTTCGATATTTAAGATTTTGCCCCGCAGGGGAAGGATCGCCTGGTTGCGGCGGTCGCGGCCTTGTTTAGCAGAACCGCCAGCTGAATCACCCTCAACTATATAAATTTCAGATTCGAAAGGATCCCTGGAACTGCAATCGGCAAGTTTACCCGGCAAAGTAGAACTTTCCAGCACGCTTTTACGACGCACCAATTCACGGGCCCGCCTTGCTGCCTCCGCAGCATTAAAAGCTTGGATTGCTTTCTCAAGAATTAAATCAATAACCTGGGGGTGAAATTCTAGGTATTCATTTAGCGATTCACCAACAACAGTATCAACTATGCCGCGAACTTCAGTGTTACCCAGTTTTGTTTTTGTTTGGCCTTCAAACTCAGGGTCGGGTACCTTCACCGAAAGCACTGCAGTGAGGCCTTCACGGATATTTTCGCCAGCCAGGTTGCCATCGGCCTCCTTTCGTTTACCCCTCTTGCGGGCAAAGGTGTTGAGGGTGCGGGTGAGAACGGTTTTTAAACCCTCGATATGGGTGCCACCATCGATGGTGCGAATGTTATTTGCAAACCCCAAAATGCTATCTGAATAGGCATCAACACACCACTGCAGGGCGGCTTCCACCTGCACGCCATCCTTTTCAGAATTCACATAGATTATTTCTGGATGCAGGGGATCTTTTCCTGCATTCATGTATGCCACATATTCACGAATACCCCCTTGATAGTGATACACCTCTTCCCGCATTGAATCCGGCCGGTCATCGCGAAATACGATGCGCACACCACCATTTAGATAGGCCAATTCCCGCAGGCGAACCGAAAGGGTTTGATAATCAAAATCGATTCCAGTGGAAAAGATTTGGATATCGGGCTTAAAGCAAACGGTGGTGCCGGTGCGTCCTTTTTCACCTGGGGCTGAAAGCAGGCTGCCGATCGGTGCGCCCCTTTCAAAGCGTTGGGAGTGCACCTGATCCTGGCGATAAACCGTTACCAATACCCATTCACTTAGGGCATTCACCACCGAAACCCCCACCCCGTGGAGGCCCCCCGAAACTTTGTAGCCGCCGGAGCCAAATTTGCCGCCGGCATGGAGCACGGTGAGCACTGTTTCTAAGGCGCTCTTACCGGTGCGGGGATGGATATCTGTGGGGATACCCCTGCCGTTGTCGCTAACGGTGCAGGAGCCATCTGCATTAAGGCTTACCTCGATGTTGCTGCAGTGGCCGGCTAAGGCCTCATCTACCGAGTTATCAACAACTTCATAAACAAGATGGTGCAACCCCCGGGGACCGGTGGTGCCGATATACATGCCAGGGCGTTTGCGCACCGGCTCCAAACCCTCAAGAACCTGGATCTGTTCGGCGCCGTAGGCCGATTGAACCTGAGAGGAACTACTTGCTTCGGCCATGCTGTTGTTTCCGCCGAGGAGGCCCTGTTATAGAAGCCAACCCCGGAGGGACCCTTCCGCTGAATACACATCCTACCACCGGCGGCCCAGGGCGCCTGCTGGGGGCCTCTCCGGTTGAATTTGTGGTGGGGTTGGAGTAAATGCTTGGCCATAGGGATCGCCGCGAACCGGGAGCAAGGGCAGCAAACGCCACTGATGGTGGTGCTATTGGGGCCCACCGCCAGCGGTAAAACCGCCCTTGGCGTTGAGTTGGCCCTCAGGCTTGGTTGCCGCGTTTTGAGCGTGGATTCACGCCAGGTGTATCAACAAATGGATGTGGGCACAGCTAAACCCAGCCAAGCCGAACGCAAAGGTGTAGCCCACGAATTATTGGATTTAGCCCCCCCCAACACACCGCTCAACCTGCAGCAGTTTTGTGAACTGGCCAGGCCTTTGATTGCAGCGGAACAGGCCCTCAGCCGCCCTGCCCTACTGGTGGGCGGCAGTGGCCTCTACCTCCAGGCCCTCAGCCAAGGGCTGCAACCCCCTGCCCTAGCGCCCCAACCCTGGCTGAGGCAGCAACTTGAAGGCCTGGGGCAAGCAAGCGCCCACCAGTTGCTTGGCCAGGCGGATCCCCGTGCTGCTGGGCGCATCCATCCCAGCGACAAAATTCGCACCCAAAGGGCCCTGGAGGTGCTCTATGGCACAGGTAAACCACTTAGTAGCCAACAGGGGCGAATCGCCCCTGCCTATGGGGTGTTGGAGCTGGGGCTTGATCCCCCCAACCTGCGCGAGAGGATCGAGCGGCGCAGCGCGGCGATGTATGGCGCTGGTTTGGTGGAGGAAACCGAAGCGCTGCAACAGCTCTACGGCAAGGAGTTAGCACTGCTGCAAACGATTGGCTATGGGGAGGCCATGGCCCTATTGGCGGGGGAACTGAGTCGCCCGGAGGCGATTGCCCTCACCGCTAAGCGCACCTGGCAATTTGCTAAGCGGCAACGCACCTGGTTTCGCAATCGCCATCAAGCCATCTGGCTTAATCAAGAAACGGCCTTAGAGGAGGCCATGGCTGCCATCGCCGCAGCGGGGGCCTAGGGTGGAGGGTCACCTGTTCCACCACAGTTCTCCCTCGCCTTACTGAATGGCCCCACCCCGCCCCCGTTTTGATCGCCGCGCCCCCGTTCGGGAACTACCAAACATCAACGACAGGATCAGTTATCCCAACCTGCGGGTTGTGGATGCCGACGGCAGTCAACTTGGGGTGATCACCAGGGAAGCAGCCCTAGAGGTGGGCAAAGAAAGGGGTTTAGATCTTGTTTTAGTGAGCGAAAAGGCTGATCCGCCCGTGTGCCGGATCATGGATTACGGCAAATTCAAGTTTGAGCAGGAAAAGAAAGCAAAGGAAGCAAAAAAGAAATCACACCAAACGGAAGTTAAAGAAGTAAAGATGCGCTACAAGATCGATGAGCACGATTACCAAGTGCGCATCGGCCAAGCAGTGCGTTTTCTTAAATCAGGCGACAAGGTGAAATGCACGGTGATCTTCCGCGGTAGGGAGATCCAGCACACCGCCCTGGCTGAGCAGCTGCTCTATCGCATGGCTAAGGATTTAGAAGACAGCGCAGAACTGCAGCAGGAGCCCAAGCGGGAAGGTCGCAACATGATCATGTTCCTTGGCCCCCGCCGCGTTCCGCTTAATAAAGACAAACCGGAACAACTCACAAAAGCGGTGCGCACCCTGCCGATTAGTGCAGCAACAAAACCAGCGGCCGAACTAAGCCCTGAACCCGTAAGCGAGGTGGCACCCGCTTAAAAACGCAATCAAGATTGTCACCTAGCCCATGGGCCACTACCGTGGCGCAGTTGAGCTGCTGTCACACCCGAGCGTGCGTTTTCACATCCAACAGGAAAGCGATATTCCGGCTTCCACGCAGCTCTACAACCAGATCTGCTTTGCGATTGCCGCCCGCCACTTCCCACCGGGGCATCGCTTGCCCAGTACCCGCCAGCTGGCGATGCAAACCGGCCTGCATCGCAACACGATCAGCAAGGTGTATCGCCAGCTCGAAAATGATGGTGTGGTGGAGGCAATGGCCGGCTCCGGCATTTATGTGCGCGATCAACAAAAGCCCAGGGAACAAAAAGCACCCGTTGGCCCCAAGGCGCGGATTAGGCCCGATATCGACCAGGAGGTGCGCCGCAGCATCGATGGCTTACTGAATGCCGGCTGCACGCTGCAACAGGCCCGTGAATTGCTCACCCGCGAGATTGACTGGCGCCTGCGCTGCGGTGCCCGCGTGCTGGTGAGCACCCCTAGGGAAGATCTGGGGGCATCGATGTTGATCGCGGAAGAACTGGCCCCAAACTTGGATGTACCCGTGCAGGTGGTGCCCCTAGAGGAATTGGAGGCGGTGCTGGAAAGCTCTAATAACGGCACGGTGGTAACCAGCAGATATTTCCTGCAACCGGTGGAGGAATTAGCCAAGGCCCACGGGGTGCGCGCCGTAGCGGTGGATCTAAATGATTTCCGCCACGAACTAAACCTGCTGAAGGAATTAAAAACCGGCAGCTGCGTTGGGCTGGTGAGCATCAGCCCCGGCATCCTCAGGGCAGCGGAGGTGATCCTCCATTCGATGCGCGGCCAGGAGCTATTGGTGATGACCGCTTCTCCAGATGTGGGCAGCCGCCTGTTGGCCCTTTGCCGCGCCGCTAGCCATGTGTTGTGCGATAAACCGAGCTTGCCCCTAGTGGAGCAAACCCTGCGCCAAAACCGTTCCCAGTTGATGCGTATGCCGCAGGTGCATTGCGCCGAAAGTTATCTGGGTGCCTCTACGATCGATTTATTGCGTAAGGAGATCGGCCTAACGGCAAGCCCAGCTGCCGAAGGGGTGGATTGATGGAATGTTCAAAAGCCTAAAAGCAGATATTTCAATCATCAGGGAAAGGGATCCAGCTGCCCGCAGCAGCCTCGAGATTCTTTTTTGCTACCCGGGGCTACATGCGATCTGCATGCACCGCTTAAGCCACCGCCTTTGGGGCCTGGGGCTGCCACTGCTCCCTAGGTTTTTATCACAGGTGGCGCGGTTTTTTACCGGGGTTGAAATCCACCCAGGCGCCCGCATTGGCCAGGGGGTTTTTATCGACCATGGAGCTGGGGTGGTGATTGGTGAAACAGCAGTTATCGGTGATCGCTGTTTGTTGTTTCAGGGGGTAACACTTGGGGGCACGGGTAAACAGAGCGGCAAACGCCACCCCACCCTGGAGGAAAACGTGGTGGTGGGTGCGGGCGCAAAGGTGTTGGGCGGAATCACCGTGGGGGCTAATACCCGCATCGGTGCCGGCTCAGTTCTATTGAGGGATGTGGAGCACGATTGCACAGTGGTGGGGGTGCCAGGCCGGGTGATCCATCAATCGGGGGTTCGCATCGATCCCTTGGCCCACTCGCAACTGCCCGATGCAGAAGCCCAGGTGATTCGCAACTTGATGGAGAGGATCGATGCCCTTGAAAATGCATTGCAACAGGAAAAGCGCGGCAGCGAACCCGGCGGCACTTCCCAAAGCTTGCGCGATCGTGAAATAATCGAATTTCTTGAAGGCAGTGGGATTTAGTTATGACAAAAGCAATCAGGCAAATAACCGATCGATTTGCAGAATTGCGCCGGGGGGTTAGCAAGGAAAATAGAGGCTTAGAGGTGGGACCTTTTTTTAGACCGATCTGCCCCAAAAAAGAGGGCTTTAATACTATTACTTTAGATGTTTTTAGCCGTAATGAATTGATAAAAAATTACGCAAATGACCCAAACGTGTATCCATATTTTGATTGCATAGAAGAAGTGGATATTGTTTCGAGTGAGCCATTGCTTGAAGCGATAAGAAATAGCGATATATATAAACACGAACCAAATCCGGAAATGATATTCGACTATATTATTACTTCTCACCACTTCGAGCACCTTGCAAATCCAATTCAGTTTCTCCAAGCCGCTGAGATTCTTTTAAAGCCAGATGGCTTTCTTAGCATGGCAATTCCAATACATACCCGTTGTTTTGATTTATATAAGCCACTTACAATCACAGGAAAATTTATTGATGCTTACGTGAACAATATAAAGGCGCCTAGCCTTGGAACAGTTTATGATCATATTACCTTTGGTGCCCACAAAAAGGATGGGACCCCAATAGGAGGGGCCCATAAAAGCAATGATAACATTAAATTAATCTGGGATGAATTGGAGAATTTTCAAATAAATCCACAATTCAACAAAATTTCATGGTTCAAAGAACTGCAAACAAATTTAAGCAATGGGTACATAGATGCCCATTGCAATTTTTTTAATCCCTATAGTTTTTGCTTAATCATAGCAGATCTTAAAATGATAGGTTTACTAAATAACTTACAGGTGCACGATATTTGTGAACATGGCTTGGAGTTTATTGTTCACCTGGGAAAGAGTGACCCCGTTGAATTGCATCCCTGTTCAAAGATGACCCGCACTGAATTAGTACAAGCCACAAGTGCTTACTCTGCTTATGAAACATACAGAGCAGATTTATCCTCAGCAGAAATAGAGAATGAAACACTCAAGCAGCTGAACGCAATTTTAGAAAGCCGTAGCTGGAAGCTAACGAGGCCCTACAGAGCTGCAGGTGAATTACTAAGCAAACTACTAGTTGCCATGGGCCGCAAGAAAAAACAACTAATCAGTAATTTCATCACCTGAACTTGGCTGTTGAGGCTGGAACATAAACATTGAGTAGATAACATTGCGACGCATTTGAGTCATCATTTCAAGGAACATATCGTAGCCTTCATTCTTATACTCAATTAGCGGATCTTTTTGACCGTAGCCGCGTAAACCAACCGATTCCCTTAGGGCATCCATGCTTTGAAGATGCTCCCGCCATAACGTATCAATTTGCTGCAAAATAAAGAAACGTTCCGCTTCTCGCATCAAAC
>Ga0214923_10003560_pt1 | contig 19441 bp, 22 predicted proteins | sample LL1510_MetaG_FD_177993 | JGI IMG/M metagenome (GOLD analysis project Ga0214923, IMG submission 177993) | Freshwater microbial communities from Lake Lanier, Atlanta, Georgia, United States - LL-1510 | ecosystem: Environmental > Aquatic > Freshwater > Lake | place: USA: Georgia | collected...
ACGCAGAAATCCGATTGTTGTGAGAAAACAACGTTTTACGGTACATAGGCGTCACAGCACACGGATTTTGATGAGTTTTGCTTTTGAAATCAACGACTTACGTCAAAAGGCAACAGTCATCACAATCGTTCTTAAAGTGTCTTAACTACTTGATTTGCCGTCACTTTATGGTGCAACCGGATGCAGTTTTACATCAAACTTATCTGGTTTTGCTATAGGTGACGGCACAATTTTGCCACATTTATTTGGCGGCAACGCCTTTACCCTTTTCCCAGGTCCGCATCCCAGCAATACCGAGCATCCCGGACAAGATGACCCAGAGCGCGTCGGTGTCCAACATTGGCGGCGGCTTGACCTCCTTAGGTACGTGGCCCTCAGCCTGGGCCCAGGTCCAAGCCCAAACCAGCACCGGGTAGAGCAGGAACTGGTAGGCCATCGCCATCGCGCCGACCCAGCCGATCGCCGGGCGCCAGCCGGCAACAAACACGCTCGAGCTGGCCGCCTCGACCTTGTTGACCTCCATCTGCGCCAGGTCGGTCGCCTGGTCGATGCGCCGGCCCTCGAGCTCAAGCTGCATCCGCTCCTTGTCGGTGGTGATCAGGTCAGACGCGACCTTGCCAACCGACTCGATGACGGTGCCGATGCCCAGGAAGTTCACGCGACCCCCTGCAGCAGGCGGTTGATCCAGCCCAGCAGGAACTTGAGCTGCGACCGATCGCGGCTGACGATGTCCCGGTACCTGGCGATCTTGGCCAGCGCGTAGGCCATCACGAACCGGTCCTCATCGTAGGCATTGAGCGCGGCCAGGGTCTTGTCGCCAACAGCCCCGTCAGGCGTGACGCCCACCACCAGCTGCGCGAGCTTGCGGGCGACAGCGCCGGCGTTGACGTGGAAGTCGAAGATGGTCTGGGCGATCACCTGGCTGGTGATCCTGTCGCCCTGGATCGAGTCCCAGTATTGGAACTTGTAGAACTCGCGCACCAACTGCGCGGGCACGTCTTGGCCGCGGTCGATCAAAGCCCAGCCAGGCCAGCGTGGGTTCATGTTGCGCGCAATCCCGGCGTAAGTCTGACCACCGCGATCGCCTGGCACGTCGTGCAGCACGTAGCCGCCCTCGTTGCGGATCATGGCCTCGTAGGCCGGCGCAAAGTCGGCCATACGGCTACTTGTCGGCTTTGTTTTCCAACTTGTCAAAGATCTTCTGCAGCATCTCTTTGACTTCCTGCAAATCTTCTTTGTAGTCAGACTTGAGCACGTAGCTGTGCGGCAGCTCTTTCTCCAGATCGCTTAAATCGCGTGCCAGACGCTGCTGGGCTTCCCATAAAATTCGCAGCCACCACCCCGCTGCTGCACACGCGACTGAGATGCCCAGGTTGATGATGGTCTGCGAGTCCATGACGTCCTACAAACCTTGGCCTGGCGTGATGTAGACGGTGGTTGACGCAGATGCCAAACCACTAAAAAACGTATTTGGAGCAAGATTAAATATTTCAACAGCGCCAGGAACTAACGGAATGGCATTAGATGGCGTCCCTGCCACTGGTGCCACAGCGTTGGTTTGTGCCGCGTTAGCTGTCGTACCAACACCAAGAAAGACTGTCACGATGCCAGTATTAATAACACGATACTGACAAAGCCCATCGCTTGGCGTGTATGCCATAGGAATCTGCACACCGGCAGGTGCGCTGGCCGCGGCTGCAACGACTACGGTTTGGCCTTGCGGGTTGAATGCGATTTCGGAATTAGTGGCCATGATTTACTCCTTATTCAGTTGGAAGTTCAATTTCATGCAGAACCACTTTTGCTGGCTGTTGACTTATCTGCTCAAGTCTGGCCTGCAATCCATTTTTGAAAGAGTTGATTCTGTTGTCTCCGAGTTTCTCAATGACCCAAGAACTGATCTTCTCTTTTGTCAGCGACTCGTATTCAATGAATTCGTGCGGAATTGGATCGTCTAACTCTACAGGGAAGAAAGACGACATTTCGTTGACGCCATCGGAGGCAACAATGGCAAAGCGCACTTCTTTGATGACATTTTTCATGCCAAGCATTGATGTTGCTTTTGCGCCTTGCAATTCATATTTAAAAATCAAACTCATGTCATGGTCCTGTCAATTGTTGAATATAAACAGTGTATGCGTTTGTTCCACCAGTTCTTTGGATAGTGGCCTCACCATTATTGCTATTCAACTGCAAATTGAATGTGTTACCACCAGTTCCATCGATGGTGAATGTAATTGTTGGGCTTGCCGATGAAAAACTCCATGTGCCAGCATCAGGGTCTAAATAATTCCAAGCCCATGCAACTCCAGAGCCTCCATTTGGAAATATTGGGATGGAGCAAAGTCCTGTTTGAGCATTTATGTGAAAAATAAAGCATCGACTAACGTATGAGCCTGCGCCTCCAATGTTGTTTACGTTATTGTCATTGAAAGAATAAGACGCGGTGATGTTGAATGCACCAGTAGTCAATGATGTGCCGCAATTCAATGCCTGATTCAGTGACAAAGAAGTTCCTGATGCAGCACCAATGTTCGGCGTGGTCAAAGCAGGAGACGTGGCCAGCACATTGTTGCCTGTGCCAGTGTTAGTGACGCTGACCACCTCTTTGCTGGCGTTGAGCGCCAGCGCAGTCGATGCCGTCAAGGCTGACAAGGTGCTGGTGCCAGAGACCGACAGGTTCACACCGTTGAGGTCTGCGCCACCTTCGACACGCTGCCAGGCCGCGCCATTGAAGGCGACCCAATCCCCGACGCCCCAATTGCTGATGCCGTCTAGGGCTGTGGAGCCAGCCACGCTCACAACGTAGTAGTCGCCCTTGGTGCCAACACCAGACGCCAGTGTTGGCGTGTTGGTGCTGGCGTTCCAGGTGCCTTTGTAATTCAGCGCCCCAATGGCGTTGGTGATTGCTGAGACTGTTTTCAACATTTTGAATTTCCTTAGTGAATGATGACAGCGACTTCTGCTCGGCCATCTTCGAGAATCCGATTGACTCGTCCAACTGCCATTCGGTATTGCTCGAAGGTTGGAGACTTCACAATCTCGCCACCAATTTGGCCACTCTTGTCGGCCGCAATGATGTAGTCGCCAGGTGTTGCTCCGGTCACATTGACTGGCACTTTGCCTGAATAGGCAATGCGATCAACTTTGAGACGCTCGGACTCAATCTTGGCCTTGTGCTCCGCTTTTGCTGCTTCATACAAGTCCAACTTTGCCTGCCATTCAGCATCAGAATCTCCAGGTTCCACGATCACATCGATGTGTCGACCAACTTCATCGAACCCTTTCTCGATGACAGGCTGCTTACGCTCTGGCCGCTGAGGAGTTGGACCGACCACATCATCATTGGCCCATACATCACCACCAACAAAAGACGGAGCCGTTGATTTCAAACCGAAGCGCACTGCTTCATCAAAGGTTAGCGTCAGCGTACCATCTGCCTTGAATCCAACAATGCTGCCCTTTGCAATAACCAGTCCATTGTTGAACTCATATTCAGCATAGTCAGTTCCAGATGCATTCAAAGTGCCAGCAGCATTTAGCGACCTGCCGGACCCGTTCATCTGACCGATTTTTACTACAGAGTCTGCCGCGTTTGGTGAAGCATTATTCGCACCTTCATATACACGAACACCAAATGACCCGGCAGTGTTTCCTGGAATTTCATAGACCAGCGTTCCAGCCGGATATCCATTTGCATAACAAAAAGAGTACGGATAATTTAATTGCGCCTGCCACTTAAATACGCCAAGCCCGTTTGTTCCATCAAAATATCCGACAGTAGTGCCATCATATAGACGATATCTTGCCCCACCAGTTATGCCAGTAGGCTTGTTGCCGTTTACCAAGAAAGAAAACGTGTTGTTTCCTTGGGTGTATCGAGAAGTTGGTTCGTAAAAACCAAAATCATAAGGATCGCCAGAGCCTACGAGGTTGTAGACCAGGCCAGACAAATTGATAACACCAGAGCCCGTTGGCTGCGCCACAGCAAACTGCAAAAAGCTGCGCACGTTGCCGCGCACTGTGACGTTGTCGAAGAGATTCGTCGCACTGACAGGAGTCTGGACGGGGTTTGGTGTGTCCTGCCAGTAGGCAAAACGCAATGATGGACCGACACCGCCAGCGCTCAAATCATTGATGTTCAGAACAATGTTTTTTAGTTGAGCAGGAATAGGCTGCGTTGCCGGAATATGCTGGCTTTCAATGGTGACATGCGAATCGTTCGATGTGTTGCCAATGATCAGTGCATTGACTGTGATGTTGATCGTGTTTCGTGAGTATGCTTTGATCAAGCAGTCTGTAAAGACATCCCCATTGGTGGACGTGTAGCTGATGTCTTGGTTGCTCACGCCAAAAGGGAAATAGCTCCGAACAAACTGATTGGTGCGAAAGTTCACCGCCGATACGTTGTCTCCGTTGTCTTGGAAGTTAAGTCCGTAGTAGCCATTGGTCGCAAAAACATTTTCAACAAGAACAGTTCTTACCCGACGCGCACTGAGAGGATCACCTTTTACAGTGAGAAAATAATAAACGTTCTGAAGACGCATGTTGGACAGCGAGATTGACTCAGAGTCTCTGTCAACAGAGCGCAAATAAAACGCACCAATGCTGTATTGACTTACAACACTCAATACCCGTGAGAATGTTCCGACAATGTCGAAACCTTCAAAAGACATTCTCCGGCACCCATTCAAGTTGAACAGCACAGCCGCAAAACTTGAATTGTTGTAAGCAGAAGAAAGAACAGCGCCATATCCTAAAAAATTGATCCCATCGGCGTCTTTCAGGTTGAAGTGTGCGCTGACAGTGCCATCAGACACTGTGGTGACCAATCTGTAAGTGCCAGGAGGGAACAGAAGATCGCCACCACCCTGCAGAATCAATGCATCAATGGCGGCCTGGATTGCTGGCGCATCATCAGCAACACCATCTCCGACAGCGCCGAAATCTTTGACATTTGCGGGTGCCCCACTAATCATCGAATACGTGACTTTGGTTAACGACATGTCAATGCCCCCTATGCAACCCAGGTAACTATGATGTAACCCGACCCACCGCTGCTGCCGGCAGCGTTGATGGCGCCACCGCCGCCACCGCCTCCAGTGTTTGCTGACGCTGGGCTCCCGCCGGCAGCTCCGGCGCCAAACGATCCACCACCGCCGCCGCGACTGGCATTTACTGCCCCGCCTGCGGCCATGCTGGCCCCGCCTGAAGCACCCCCGCCTCCTCCACCCCCGCCGCCCTGACCGTTGATAAAGACGGTGCCTGCCGTGCCGCCAACGCCGTTATCGCCGCCCGCGCCGCCATTACCCGCGCCGCCCGCGCCACCGATGTTGCTTCCGCTCGTAGCACCAGCGCCGCTGTAACCCCCGCCTCCACCGCCGCCGCCATCGGTGCCTGACTGGCCCTTTGCCCCGCCCCCGCCGCCATGCGCTGTTAGCGTTCCAAACGTGGTATCGGTGCCTGCAACGCCATTCGCGTTTGCAGCGCCGCCGGCACCCCCTCCACCGATCGTGTAAGCGATAGACGCGCCGGGCGTGACTTTCAGGTCTGACACAACGATGGCCCCGCCACCGCCGCCGCCTCCTCGATAGCTCGAGGTATAGCCACCCCCGCCGCCCCCACCGCCGCCAACCAGCGTGACGCGCACGCCAGTGACGCCGACCGGGACGGTCCAAGTGCCAGGGCCAGAAGTAAACACCTCTGACTGGCTTTTGCCGCCGCTAAAGAATTGGGAAAGAGTGCTCATCAAGTATTCCTTTTAGACAAAGACCCAGCCGCGGGTGGCGTCTGCGTACATCAGGGTGATCGCTGCGTTGAGTGTGTCAATCGTCAGGTCCTGCGCCAGGCCCTGGATGTTTTCGCCGTTGCGTCCCACAACCGCAGTGGTTGTGCCGCTCAGGTTGCTGATCCCGACCGTTTGACCGGCAGTTGGCGTGGCGGGAAGCGTTAGCGTCAGCGACGCCGTCAGCACGTATTGCTTGCCGGCCACCGCGTTGGTGTTGGTACCGATGACCTGAACCACGCGGTTAAACGTTTGCGTCGCGGCAAAAGTGATGTCGCCTGTCATCGTGCCGCCCGCCTTGGGCAGCATGGTGTCGGCGTAGGTTTTGGTCGCTGCGTCGGTGCCCACAGTCGGCGCGCCCAGGCCGGTGATCTTGTTGTTGCCCATTGCGATCGCGCCGGTCATCGTGCCGCCGGTAGTGGCCAGATACGTGCCGCCGACAAAGCTGCTGTTGCCGACTAGGTCAACGGTTTCGCCGCCCAGCATGGGCGTGGAAAAAACGATGCTTGTGCCGTTGGTTGCGGTAAACGTCGATGAAGCCTGCTTGACCCCGTTGATGTAGGCATCAAGCGTGCCGACGTTGTAGGTGATCGCAAATGTGGTTTGACCCGCTGTGGCGGTGTAAAGCGCGCGAGAGTTGACGCTCAATGCGCTCGAAATGCTTGAGTCAACGTAGCTCTTGTTGGCCACGTCGGCGCTCGCGGTCGGCGTCACGCACTGGCCCTCGAGCAGGATGCCGTCAGGAATCAAGATCCCGGTTGAGCTCCACTGCATGACGTAGACGCCCAACACCGACATACGCAAGTTGCCGGCGCCGCTGCGATACAGGCCGCTGTTTGTTTCGTTGAGAAAACTTAAGCCTGGTGCGGTAATCGAACCATCAGCGATACGAAAAGGCGCCAGCATCCCGCCGGCACCCGTCCTCGAGAGCGAGTTGGTGAGCTCGTTGGCGACGTCGTTGAGCGTCGTGTTGGCCCAGGACGCGTCGATGGTCGTGCCGGCCACCACCGGGTTGCCGGCCGGCAGCGTATAGGTGCCTGATCCGTTACGCGGCATGGTTGTGCTCCTGAGGGACCATCCGGTTACTTACGAATGAAAGTTGGGTCAGTTGTGCCATTTTTGTGTCATCCACTCTAATCGCCTATGGAGGCCCCGTATGCCCGCAGCGCAGGCACCAGGTACTCATTGCCACGACGCCGGACAAAATCCTGCCATCCGTATTTTCCCATTAGTAGGTTTTGCCCTGTCTGGGTACCGAGCAACGCGGTCGCTCCCGCATCCATGCCCATCATTGGCAAACCGAACCCACTGACCAGCATCAGTTTCTCTGCAGTACCTGGGCCCACTTCAGGCAGCGTGTTGCCGTAGACCTGCTGCGCCGTCAGCGCCTGTTGCTGACCTGGTGCCGTGCCGCGCGCAAATGCTGCCTTGTCAGGGCTTTTATCGCGGGCTCTAATCGCGTTGAGCTGCTGGCCAGGCGTCACCATGCCGCCTTGCTTTTGCGCGCCTTGTAGGGCCGCTGCGCGGCTCAGCGTCTTGAACTTGGCGTAGGCCTTGTTGATCTCATCAGCCTGGGCCGCGACTTCAGGCGGCAGGCCTCGAGTGCGCAGCGATTCGATAGCCGATCGCACCGCCTGCAGCGCCTCAGCCTTCTCGCCGTTGCCGGAACGATAGGCTGATGTGATTGCGTCATTGACCTCATCAAGCGCCCTCTTGACGTTGCCGTGCGGCACCACCTCACGGCCCAGCTGGACCGTCTCGGTGATCGGGGTCATCATCTTGGAGCTCACCAAACCTTTGCCGACCGGCTGGCCGCCTTGACGCGTGACCGTCGGAGACGTCAGCCCGGCCAGCGTGTCTTCAACCTTGCGCACAACGCCGGCGACGTCCTTGGCTACACCAGGCAGATAGGCCTCAGAATCGCGCACAACGCCCTTGAGCTGCGCCATGAAGGTGTCATCAACCGGAACGCCGCGCGTGCCGTACAAGGCCCCGTAGGCGTCGTCAAAGCGCTTGGCAAGTTCACGCAAGCCAGCACTGCCGACCTCGGTAACCGGTTTGTCGTACTCGAAGCGAAGCACGCCGCCAGCATCATCAAGCACCGGCATCGGCGGCGTGGCCTCACGCATCAGGATGCGGTTCCACGACTCAATCCCGGCACGCTCTTGGTTTTTGATGAGGTCGCCAGCCATCGGCAGCGCCCGCGCCCGCTCGGCAATCGTGCGCACGATCCGGCCGCTGCGGTTGGCCTCATCAAGCGCTTTCCACATCGGGACGTTGGCGCCCTGGTCCATCAGCTCACGCGCCGCCGGCGAGACGCCAGGCGACACCAAACCGCCCAGGGTGCGAGTAAGAACACGCCCGCCAGCCTCACCCAGGCCAGCGCCCATCGCCCCGCCTGCAGCTGCAGATCCGCGATCCTCCGGCGCCAGCGCGGCCGAGGTAGCGCCGCCGGCGATTGCCGAGCTGGTGATCGGCCCGCGCAGGAATTGCATTGCCCGGGGTAGATACTTGGCCCCCGCAACGATCGCCTGCTGGCCACGAATGGCTGGGGCTGCAGTCAGTGCCACATCGCCGGCGATATTGCCGACGGTCGCGGCCGTGTCGCCCTGCTTTACAAACGCCTGGCCTTGCTCGAGCAGTGCCTTGTCCTCGGGCGTCAAGTCGGTAACGATGCCTTTTAAACCCATCGCAGCCCGGTCCAAGGCTACCTTGGCGCCGCCCAGGCCACGCATGAACGTGCCCATTTGTCCGACGTCCTGGCCGGCGTATGCGTTGGCCTGTGCACGCTCTTTTTGGTTGCGCACTTCGCCCAGGTCCTGCGAGGCGAGCTTGCGCTCAAGCTCCTCAAGCCGGCGTAGTTCTTCGAGCTCTTGGCGCGGGTCCATTACTGTCTTCCGTGCTTAGCGCGCAAACGGTCAAGCTCGGCCTGTTCAGCTGGGCTGAGGCCACCAGAGCCTTGGCGAGATTGGCCAAACTGGGGCGCAGCGAACGGTCTGTTGACGTTAATCTTGCCGCCCTGCTCCGAGTAGCGTTGTTTGACGTCTTGCCCAAAACCACCAGCGACGTTGGCTAGCACCTCGTTCATTTTCGGAACGATGACGTTGCTGTAAGCGTTCAAGAAATCGGACTGGCTGTAGTTGCCACTTGCCATGTTGGCCAGCGCTGCGCGCTGTTCTTCGTTCAGTGTCACGGCTTGGCCGCTAGCCAGTCGCAGCAACTCGTTGGCGACGTTTTTGACAAGCGCACGGTTGGTCTTGCCTTCCTCGCCAATGAAGGGGCCGCTAACGTCCATGCCCATTACTTTCATGTCTGAACCGTAACCAACGCCGGGTAAGCTGGATTCCCCACGATTGGCATAACTTGTCAATCGGTTATTGAGCTGCTCGATGCCGGAATACAGGTTAGTGACGTCTTCCAGGCGCTTGCTTAGGGTGGTGGCGCCGGTGCTGATTGCCTTGTCCTTGGCGTCTGCTTGCGCTTGGTCGCGCCGGTCTTTGGCGTCAGCGGCTTGCTGCTGGCGCCAGCTGTTCATAAACGCGGTCTGCTGAGCCTGGTTTTGCATGGCCCACCGTTGGTTCTCAACTTGCATCCGGCGTAACTCGTTTTGAATTGCGTCTTGAGCGCGTCGGGCTTCTGCGCGTTCTTGCTGTGTTTCTGCAGTGGTCGCGATCTGCTCGTAAGCCTTGGCCTGCTGCAGCAAAAACTCGGCGCGTTTGTCTTGCGCCGCAAACGGGTCCTTGATGAATTGGCCTTCAGCGGTAATCATCCCGCCGCCGACCTTCATCGGGTCGCGTGCGCCAGCGGCCGTCTTAAGCAGCTGCTGTTGCAGGGGTTGATAAGACTCGCCGGCAAACTGTGCCGCTAACGCGTTTAGCATTGCACCCTCGCCTTGTTGCGCACGCTGCTTGGCAAAGGCCTGCAAAGCGCTAGTGTCAGGATCTTGGTTGTACAGATCCGAACCCTGCTCGTAGAGATCCGAGGCCCTCTTGCGGTACGCATTAATTGCACCTGGCAGCATCGAGCCCTGGCCAGGCTTAACCGTGTTCGACAGCGTGCCGCTCATTGACTGCAGCGCAAACGGCAGCATGGTTTTTCTTCTTTGCTCAACATCCTGAGCAAAAGTCAAAGGCATCGTTGTCGTGTCAAATTCCATCTCAGGCCTCGTTGCCGTAGGTCGGCAGACCGCCGTAGGGGTCCATCACTGGCGTGGTCATGCCACCGCCCATGCCAGCACGACGACGATTGCGCAAATCCTCGAGAGCCCGGCGCTGGCGCTCGTTAAACCCAGCCATGCCGGCGTCCACGCCTTTTTGCTGCTGGCCGGCCATGTAGGCCGTGCCCATCTGAGCGATCGCGTTGGCAAGGCCTGGCGCGACGTAGTGCTTGCCAACCATTTGGCCTTGCATGGGCTCCATCGCACGGCCGCGCAGGGCATCGATCATGGCCTGCTTGCGCTTTAGGTCTTCCTGCTCGGGGCGCATGGCGCCCATCTGCAGCAAGTAATCAAACATGAGATCGTCATTCATTGAAGGCCTCCGTAGTCAACCATGAGGAACCCGTTGGCGTGGCGCTTGACTAAGTCAGGCCGTACCTGCTGAACCTCTTGTGCAATCACACCGCGTTGCGGCATTCCCATCATTGTGTAGTCGTAAATGCCAACGCCAATCGCGTGCGTGCCGACGCGCTTGATGTTGGATTTCAGGCGCCGGTCACTAAACATAAACGCGGCCGAGCCGAGCTGCGCGCCGGCGCCTAGTAGGTTGCCGAACAGGGCGTTTTGCGCGTTTGCAGCGCCCAGCTGCGCGTCGTAGCCCATCTGCGTAGCGCCCAGGATGTTGGGCGTCTCGGCGCGGCCAGCGGGTTGAAAGGACGGCATCTGCGGCAGGTTCACCTGTTGACCGCTCAGCAACGCGTTCATTTCGTTAAGCGACATGCCGCGGCGCTGCATCTGCTCTGCGATCGCCTGCTGGCGCAGCTGGTTCTGATAGTTGGCGTAATTCTGGTTCATGCCTTGCTGCTGCTGCATGGCCTGGTTCATCGCGTTCATGCGTGCCTGATCAAGGGCGGACGCCTGGCCCAGCGCCTGATTCTGGAATTGCGCAGCGCCTAGGTTCTGGTTGTAGCCGGTGTTCTGCGATTGCATCTGCATGTTGAACAAACGCTGCGCCTCGTTGCCCGACTGATCAAGCGCTTGAAAGCGCTCCATCGCCTGACGTTGATTGAGCTCGTTTAGGGCCCGGTTGTAGGCCTCGCTGCCTTGCGTGAAACCTTGATTGGCGAGCTTTGTTTCAAGCTGATTTTGCTGATAGTCGTGCACCGGCTGCATACGCTCCATCAGCTGCGTGGCCACTTGGTCACGGAAGCCTGAGTCAATGGTCGGCACGCTGCCAAAGTTAAACCCCGTCGATAAACCAGGCGTGTAGTCGGTCAGGTTGGTCGTCAAACTTGCCGGCTTGTTCATTTGCGCCATCTGCGGCAGACCGGCGTAGTCAAACGGTTGCTTGTACTCATCCCGAACGCGATCCATAAAGCCGCTGGCGAGCTGGCTGCGGCCCACCTGGGTGCCGATCTGATAATCAAGCGCGTCGGCAAGCCCTGGCGCCAGCGTAGTGTTTTGCGTCCACTGCGTGTACTTCTGACCGGTCGCCGGGTCAATGACTGCGTTGGTGTCCCATGACTGCGTGCCAAAAGGCGTGTTGACAACCGGCCGGTTGGCGTAATTTTGCGCATTGGTCGCCTTCTCAGACGCCTGCGCCTGCGCGGTCGCTGCGCCTAGGTAGTCAGGTGCTGGAGGTGCTGATGCTTTGCCGCCCATGTTTCACTCCTTTAAGCCAACGGCACTCGTCGGCTTTCATTTCAAACATTACGCAGTCGATCGTTTCCGCTACTTTACGAAAACCCAACCGCTCGTTCATCTTCAACGCGTCATCAAGGTTCTTGGGTGTCAGTCCGTAGACCGCTTCAAGGCCGCACTTTACAAACGGATACTCAAACGCTGCCTGCCACAGACTGCGCTTGACGCCGTGATGGCCATCAAACGCAACGTGCATCCAGCAGGCGCTGGGCGTCCAGGCGTTGAAAGCCACCGCGCAGGCAATCGTGCCATCGTCACGCATCACCGCCATCGTGCGCAGATCCGTAGACCAAGGCAGGTTGATGCGTTTGTTCAACCATTCCCAAATCACGGGGCGCTGCTCAGGCTGATCGGTAACTAGCTGCACGATCACTCAAGCATGGTTGGAAACAACAAATTGCTACCGTTCCCACCGCCGCTCCCTCCGCTAAAGCCGCCGGCGTCCCAACCATCAAAACCAAAGTTAAGGTCGTACCCAGGATCAAAAAACAAGAAATTTTCGCCAAGGTCACCCGGCAAATCGTCTGGAAGATCGGGCACACCCCCTGCGTCGTTGCCCCAGTCGTCCCACTCGCTCCATGAGTTGTCGCTGTTGCCGTCGCCAAAATTGATGGTCCCGTCACCTTCAACAACAATGTTGTCACCGGCTTTCAATTCAGCGCTGGCGTTCTGGTTGCTTGTATCTACAACCGATTCATCATCAAGCGGCGGCCAAAGGTCGTCGGTGTAATCAGGGACATTGCTGGCGTCATCTCTCGCGACAGCGTCGTCAATCAATTGATCAAGGCCCTCAGTGTCTTGACCGTTGTCGTTTCCGTCGTCTACAGGATCGAGCAGCGTGCCTTCGTCAACAACTGGAGGCTCTGGATCAACTTCAAGAGGATCGGGATCAGTAGGCTCTGGATCAACTTCAAGAGGATCGGGATCAGTAGGCTCTGGATCAACTTCAAGAGGATCGGGATCAGTAGGATCGGGGTCGGTGGGATCGGGATCAGTAGGATCGAATGGGCCAATGACAATTGACGTACCACCACCAGGGCCAATCACAATTGGGCCGTCACCACCGCCACCACCGCCCTTGGTGTTGTTGTCGCCGCCTGGCGGCGTCGGTGTCGTCGGGGTAATCTTCAGCACCGGCGGCCGGTTCGCCATGTTCTTCGGCACCGGCTTGTTGAAATCCAAAACAAGCGTCGAGTTCTTGGGGTTGTCCAGCAGCGTAACGCCCGGGTTGTTGGTCATCGGGCCTTTGTTGGCCTCGCGCAGCTGGCGAATGAGCTCGCTTTGATACAGCACGTTGCCTGGTCCCATTTGAGGCGCAGGGACCGTCACACCGCCGCTCGCCGTCCCAGGTAACGTGATTCCAAATTGTCCCGTTGGCGACTTGAAAGCGCCTGGATACAGAAACGTATCAATGCCGGGATACGTAGTTGATTGTGTTGAGCTTGCCATTACATAACCCCACCTATCTCAAACAGCATGTGCGACGACAGGAAAACCGAGCCAGGAATTCCGGCAACCTTGATGCGGAGCGATCCGTAATAGCCAAGCCCGCTCACGCCGTGCCACGACTCAAAGTTGTTATCGGCAACCCAAGTCGCCAAGTTCCAGACGCCGGTGTCCCAAAGCGCCACATCGAAATTGCTAAACGCCGGAGCCCCCGTGTTGTCCACGGTCAGGTACTGCGTGTTGATGGTGGTCATCGTGCTGGGCGCTGCAGGTCCAAAGAAAATGTTGCGCGCCATGCTGAACTTCTTGAGCTGCGCCGGCGTGTTGAATGCGTTGAACGCGCATTGAAGCTCGCCGATCGGAAAGCTGCCGCCCGTGTTGTTTTGCGCGACGCCGTCCAATTTTCCGTACAGGCCGTGGCAGACGGTCCCATCGACCGTTCCAAAGTACAGCTCGCCGCCAATCGCCGCCGCGCTGCGGATCGGCATGTTGGCAAACTGGCACCAGGCGCCAGTCGTTATGTTCATTGCAAACTGGCGGTAGTAACCGCCGTCTACGGGCAACGACATCACCAAGACCTCGGAGCCAGGCACCACGAAGACATTGAAGAACTTTTCTTCGCGCAACCGTCGCACCAGCGGTGCAAACACCGACTGGATCTTGGCTGCGGGCCCGGTGTTTTGCGTGTCACGACTAAACGATCCATTGATGAGCCGTGACATAGGCACCAGGCCAAGCTCGCTGATGATCATCACGTCGCCGCCGAACTGCGTGAAATAGGTGCCATGCTTTGGCACCGGCCCCACGTACCAGCTGCCTTTCAATCCAAAAGTTGTCGAGCTTGTTGGATCGGTTCCTTCCCAAACCCCAATGTCGCCCTCGGTTCCAATGACAACCAAAAAGTCGTCAATTGAAATGCCGGCATCGATCGTCCAATTAACCAGCGCCGAGACATATCCACCGCTGCGCAGCGTGCTACCCATCGGAAAGGCCGTGCACGCGCCAGTGATTGCGTTGACGGTGTTGATGTAGTAGACGCGTGAGTCACCGTCAGCCGTAAACCAGACGCGCTGCTTCCACACCGCCACGGTGCGCACGTTTGACGGCAAGCCGGTCGTGGTTGACGTGCGATTGACCCAGCCGCTCGTTGTGCTGTAGGTGTAATAGCCAGCGCCTGGTGAGACGGCCAGCAAGAACGTGTCAGCAGCCGTTGAGAATTGAGTCGTCCACCACTCGTTGGAAGTACTGCCGGTTGTACTGACGGCAACCACCGGTGTTCCACCCGACGTAATGTCGTAGATGTTGCCGTTCGTCGCCATGAAAATCTTGTCGTTAGCGGGATTCGGCGCTCGATAGCCAAACACCGACTCAACCGACTGCGGGACTCCCGCTACTTGAACTGCACTGGAAAATTCCTGCCAACCCTTGCGCAGCTCGACACCCTGCTGCCGCGGGATCATGTTGGTTAGCACGACGGCGTCGTTTGGCGCCATCGCGACGATCGGGTCGCGATAGTTCAAGCCGCCGGTTGGCGCTGGGACGATGAAGGACTGCGCGACCTGCGCTGCAGCCGCCCTTCTAGGTGTCTTGAAGGGTTTGAGTGGCACCAGCGGCATGGTCAGACTCCATAGCCGGTATCCGGCGTGTTGACCAGGGGCTGGATATACGGGAATCGGAAGTCACGCGCCATGCTGAGCACCGGCGCTCCTTTTTCCATGCCTCTGCGGTTTTCAAACGCGATCTGGAAGTCGCGCATTGCCGCCGAGCTGTCTAGGCCCTTCATCTCGAGCCACTTCACGCGTGTGTACAGCGTGATCAGCGTGGCATCGAGTAACGCCGTGTCGCCGTTTTTTGTGATGCGGTTTTTGTACAGATCGGATTGATCTTGATCGACAACCCAGGCCTGCGACAGATAAAAGAAGTTCATCGTCTGCGGCGCGTTGGGGGGCGCCAGCACATAGATTTTGTTGTCGCGCACTTGCCAGTAAAACGACAGCGTCGGCAACGTGGTGCGGATCAGCAGCTGCTGCCACATCTGCGCCGATACAGGCCCCAGGCTTGGGAACTGCGTCGTCGCGTTCCAGTTGGTCTGATCGATCCAATCGAAAAAATCCTCGGGCAAATCGAAAGACTTTTCAGTCTGCCCGTTGCTGTCGGCCTGAATGGGAATCTGGTAGTTCTTAATCAGCTCCTGCCAGTCGTACATGGTCAAGAGCTCAATGCCGGCCATGTTTGCGGCCTGGACCATCTGCTGGACCGCAGGGTCAGTGCTGCCAGCCGGATCGGCAGGGATGGGGAAGCCGACTTGGGCCGCGACGTTTTGAATGATCGCGGAGAGTGTCGATTCGTTGACAATCTGGAAGGCCATCCCCTGCCGCTCCTTTAGGCCGCCTCAGCGACAGATTGCTTGGAAGACTTGCCCCGTACCTGCAGCGCTTCAACCATCGTGCGCAGGTTCTCAATCTCGGCGTCGCGCTTTTGCAGCTCGGCGTTCATTCGCTCGATCGGCGCGTTGTTGGCCGCGACGTCCATAAAGGCCTTTGCACGCTGCTTGTCCTGCTGAAAACTCATGAACTTCTGGCCCAGGTTGTCGTTCGCGTCGGCCAGCTGCTCGATCGTGACGACCTTGAAATACTTGTACTCCTCGACCTTCGAGGGCGTCATGCCAGGCAGCGCATTCAGCGGCGTGCCCGTCACGGCCTCGGCCTGGCCTTCCTTCCACTTCTTGTACCGATCGGTAAAACGCTGGATGTCCAGCTCAGTGACTTGTCGCTCGATGACGCTGGACTTGTCGCCAGGGACGTGAATCGAGATGTAGTCCACCTCTTCGTAAATCGCGCGGCCAGCGTCGCGGCTCTTGGCCGGATGCAGCTTTGGTTTGCGACTGAACTCGATATAGAGGCGGTTATCGTGCGCGTAACGGTTTTCATCCGGCCGTGGAAGGTCGGACATTTCTTCAAACATCGTAGGTGTCGTGGCTTGTTGCATGTCGTTTTCCTTTTCGTTGAACAAATCGACCTGCAGAGCGGTGGCCTAAGTCACCGCCCTGCAAAGTCACCCTTACAGCGTCCGGCCGACGGACGGATAGCAAAACACAGCGTCTGTATTGGTCGCTGCGGAGCCACCAGTGGCCGTGAGCAAAACCACGCCGACAATGACTTCGGACCCGGCGGTCGCGTCGTCATCAACAGCGCCCGCGGTAGCGGTGCTGTTGAGCTGCGTTCCTTTTGCGGCAGAAGCCAAAGTGCGCAGCGAGCCTTTGCCGTAGATTTGGAACCAGCCATACTCGTTGTCTGCAAGCGCAGCTTGCGCTGCGCCACAACGCGAACCAGGTCCTGCGGTGCCAGGCGTCGTGGACGTGGTCGAAACCATTGTGAAATCAAAACCGGTTTCTTCGACGCACAGGTAGCCGGCCCCGGTGACAGCGCCGTCGGCGCGGCCGTAAACAAATTCCTGGTAACCGTTGGTTGGGTCGTCATAGCCGCCAACCGTGCCCAAACGAAACTGAGCGTTTGCGGTTGATGCGGTGACATCAGCTTTGCTGATGCCGATGATTGCTTGAGCCATTTGTCAAATCTCCAAAATTGGGTTCAAAAAGCCTGGGCAGTTTTCACCACCCAGGAAAGGAAAGCCCACGACAGGCCCACCAAATTAGTTCTGCAGCCGGCCTTGAAACTGAGCCCCACAACAAGTCAAGTTGCCTGCCCAAGCAAGGATCTGCACCTCAGCGTCCTGATTGATCGCATAGCGCCGGTTGGGCGAGAGCGGGACCATGTTGCGCTGAGCGTGAGGACGCCACTTGAGGTACTTGGTATTGATGAAGAACCCGGTATTGGCAGGGCAAAAGCCACCGATACCGCCGTCGAGCACAACGTCGGCGTCCATGAACTTGATGGACGGGAAGCCGAGGTTGCCGGTTTCGGGGCTGGTAAAGCGCTGCTGTGCCTGCAAGCTGGCCAAATAAAACGACCAGTAGTTGGTGTCCAACACGATCAGATCGACACGATCGTTGCCGCGGGTGGTGCTTGCCCAGAGCTTGTTCATGCCGGCCTGAATGTTGTTTGCTGAGGCAGGGCTCGATACTTCGTCGCTGAAGTCGTACAGCTTCGAGCGCCAGAAGCTCCAGGTCACGCGGTTAATGCCGCCATAAGTTCCAGTGGCTGGGCTTGAAGGCACCGCAGCGTTCAGACCGGTCACTTCCTTGCCACCGCTGCCGGTGCCGTCGGAGTAGATCGACTGCGAGAGCTGGTTCTGCATCGTGCTCTCGGCCACGTTCAGGCGTGCCTCGAGCAGGTCGATGAAGGCCTCTTTGCCACTGTTCTGGAGCATCTCCAGGCCGCTCATAACGACCGGGACGGCGTACTGCTTGATCTGGAACTCGGCTGCGCTGATGACGTCCTGGGCCGCGACGGGCAACAGGTCATAGCCGCTGTAAAAGCCACCGTTGGCGTTCTCGGCAAACGACAGCTCCTCCAGGATGGTGTTACCACCGCTGATGGTCTTGACGTTGCCGCGCTGGCTCAGCTTGGCCAGGATGGCGTTGTTCTTGGTGACGTTGTCCGCGACCTGGCGCGAACGGTTCTGGATAGTGGTCGCGACAATGTCGCTGACGTTAGGAAATGCCATGATAAAAACTCCATCTGAGTTGGGAATAGCCTTTCGGCTGCCTTGTCAGATGCGCCTACGCGAACCGTCTCAGTCCGTGTTGTCGTAGGTGGGACGCGTTGCGCGTCTCCTTCGAGCTTCGGTGGCTGGAGTGCTTGGGCACACCATGAAGGGCTGACCCTTCAATGGTGGGAATTATGCATCAGCGTGAGGACATCGCAATGGCCGCCTCAATAGCCGAGCGCACGTCAGTGGTGTCTTGCTTAAGCGCGCCCATCGGTGCGGCACCCGAGACACTCACGGCGGCTGACCTGGCCCTCTGCGCGGCCGCGGTGCCAGCTTGGGCTTGCTTGGCCTTGGCGCGCTGCGACAAGACCGCACGCACCCGGTCGTTGGCCAGGCAGGCGGCCTTGTAGGCGTCCTTCAAGGTCATTGGCTGGCCGCGGCGCTGTGCAACCTCGAGCAGGTCGGCCATTTCCTCGCGCACGTCGTTGCCAAACTCGGCGCGCTCGAGAAACTGGGCCACGGCGCCTTGGGCCTCCTGGGCCACCCGCTGCTGCTGGGCTACTTGAGCCTGCTGAAACTGGGTCAGCATCTGCTGCATCGGCGCCAGGCGCTGGTCGAGGGCCTGCTGCATGGCCATCTGTTGCGGGTCGGCCTGCATGGGCTGACCGGCCAGGGCCGCGTCCAGCTGCTCAATAAAGGTGTTGCCAAACCGGCCGACACCAAACTGCCTGACAATGCCGGCCACCATCTGGGCAAGCTCCGGCGCTGTGCCGGTCCGCAACCTGGCCGCGGTGCTCATTAGGTTGTCGATCGCTTGCAGCGGGTTGGAGTTCTCCGCTTTGATAAACGCCTCGTAAGGGGCGATCGTGCGCATCACCGCGTCGAAGGACTTGCGAGCCTCAGCCGACTCCTGCAGCGTGCGCTGCACCTCCACTTCACGTCGGACGACCTCGGCACGCACCGGCTCAGGCAGTTGGGCCCAGTGTTCGCGGACCTCGGGGCGCCAGGACGCCGGCGCACGCTCGCCTTGAGGCTTGGGTCCAGGTTTAGGACCTGGCTGCACGCCTTCGGCCTTTTCCTTGGCCTTGAACTTGCCCTGCTCGTCGCGATCGCGTTGCGGCTTGTCGGGGGTTTCGCCTTCGGCCAGGGCGTCAAGGTCGGCGCCGCCAGCTGCTGCCGGCTCACCAGGTGCCGCTGGCGCGGGTTCTGATGCCGGCGCGGGCATGTTTTCTGATAGCACCGGTGCTGCTTGACTAGGCTCGGGTTCGTCAAACGCGGCCTCGATTGCGTCGCGAAGGGATGTCGTGGGTTGGTCCATGCTTATCGCCTGTTTTGGAGTTGATGAATTGCGCGCTCTACGTCGCGTCGAGAAAACGTGCCACCGTGCTGCCTGTAGTGCTCACGTTGGGCCTGGGATTTCGCCCAGGTGTCCTTGAAGTCGTCCATCGTAGCCAGGTTGTTGGCCTTCATGTACTCACGGTGCTTGGACCTGCTGCTGATGTCGGTGCCGTCCGTGGCGCGCATCCCGTCGTAGGAAGAATCGCCCCACAGGGCGCCGGAGTCGGTCGCGAGCGCCGGCTGGTAGTCGTCGTTGACTTCGATCAGCTCGAAGGGCGGTTTTTTGCTTTGGATATAGCGTTTTCTGCTCATGTTGCGATAAACTCAACATTAGGAATTAAAAAAGAAGGAGCGCATATGAAACCTGAAGTCATCATCGTCACCGGCGACAAAGTGCTGCGCGT
>Ga0214923_10003562_pt1 | contig 19438 bp, 19 predicted proteins | sample LL1510_MetaG_FD_177993 | JGI IMG/M metagenome (GOLD analysis project Ga0214923, IMG submission 177993) | Freshwater microbial communities from Lake Lanier, Atlanta, Georgia, United States - LL-1510 | ecosystem: Environmental > Aquatic > Freshwater > Lake | place: USA: Georgia | collected...
TTATAGGTTCCCAACTAGAATCGTGTTTAGCAAACATTAATATAGGTCTCCACGGGTTCATTACATCATTTGGATAAACTGTATAAACTTGATTTGTCTTGAAATCAAAAATCAAAAAGTTTACCATTAATTTATTTACTAATATCTCCATTAACCAAATTGATATGTCTTTATCTTTAATATATTTTTTCAATACAGCCTTTGGAATTTCTTCCAAGCTTTTAGGTAGATTATTATCATTTACAAATTCTAATAATTCATCAATCAGTTTGTTAATAAATGTATTCTCTTCATTTTCTAATAGGGTAACATAATTATCTTGTAGCAATGTTAAAACACTAGTAAAAAAAGACACATTTACATTGTTAATTGATTGAGTAATCCCAAGTCTGTAAAATTTATCTCCAAAAATTTCTTTCAATTCTGGTGTAAAACCTTCACTGAAATTCATTATATTTTTTTTACCTTCAAATTGATTAAGATTTTTTTTTACAGATAGATATTTTAATATCATATCATAATTGATTTCCATTTATATAGTTTAGTAACTTATTTTTAAAAGAAAATATCAATTTTTTCTTGTCTAATATTTTCTATTAATGAAATCATTAAAAAATAAATTTTATAAATCATTGTTATTTTCTCCTTGAAATAGGGTCTAACTTTAGGAATTATTTCTTCGAAAGTCAACCATTTAATATCTCCTACTTCATATTTTTGAAAATCATTATTTATTTCTAATTCTATATTTTCATATGCTAATCCTAAATAATAAACTAATTTATATAATTTATTTTCAGTTCCAACAACTGATTCTTCGATAGTATTTAATCTATCTAAAATTAAATATTTGTTTTGAGTAATTCCTGTTTCTTCTTCAAATTCTCTTTTAGCACATTCAAAAATTTTCTCATTTTTATCTTTTCTGCCTTTAGGAAATCCCCATTCAGGAGTTTCATATAAATTTTCAAAATTAATTATTTCTGATAACTTATATTTATTTTTAATTAAATTAAATTTATTTTGGGACATTTCAAATTCCTTTTGATAGATTTTACATTTTGAAGTTTTTTGCCATAAATCATTCCATAAATATGAAAAATTACTATTCATTATCTTTTCTATTTCTGATTTTGCCATTAAATTTAATAAATTAGATATTTCATTTTGATTATTTTCATCATATTTACCCCTAATAAATTCTACATATGAAAAACTATGTTTTCTTTGAATAAATAAAAATTTTATTTTATCTTTATACATATCTATTTTATCCAAATTTTTTAAATTGGAAAAATTATATTCTTCAATATCTATTAACTTATTCACTAAAAAATTTTCCATTAAAAAAGGAGATATTTTCAGACTTTCATCTAATTTTAAACATATAATCCCATATGAATAAATAGGCTCGTTACAATCTTTAATAAGATGATTTGTTTTGGAACAATTAATACAATATAATTTCTTATTAGTCATCTAATAATAAAATATATTTTTTTTATACTTTTTTTACGGATATAAATTTGTCAGCTTAATAAATTCGTCTGCATTATAAATTAGTCTACTAAATATCCTTTTTTATCAAATTTTGGTTGATTTATCATTACATATTCGGATTTATCCATATTTATTTTTTTGAAAATTTTATCTAATATTTTGTCATTTAGAATGATATTTTCTTTTTCTTTCTCTTTTTCTTTCTCTTCCTCTTTCTCTTTTATTTCTTTTTCTTCTTTTTCTTCTTCTTTTTCTTCTTCTTTTTCTTCTTCTAATGTTTGAGTTTCTATTTCTTTGGTTTCTATTTTTTCTTTAATAATTAAATTTGTTTTAACTATTTCATCAACTAATTCATCTAATATTTCTTTAACTATTATTTTTTCAGGTTCATAATCAGCTGAAACATAATTAATTTCTATGTAAAGTTTATCATTTATAATTTTATGAAAGAGATTTAAAATTGGTACAAAAAGAGTAAATATGAAAACTTCTAGTATAATTAGTATATACGGTATAAGTATAAGAAAATACATTAAATTAAAATGTGGATGGTCTCTAAATCAAAATTTAAGAAAAAAGATCTTTTACAAAGTTTTCCTCATACTCTTGATAATTATTATACCAGTTATATAAAATATGTATTGCCAATCCATTTTTAACAAAACAATGTTTCATATATTTTTGCCAAGCATATATATTTAATGGAACTTCATCAAAAGGATCTACAAATAAAGAACTATCATATATTATAGTTTTGTAAATATCAGTTCTAATACAGAAAACACTATTACATAAATAAGGAGAATTATCATTTAATATTAGTGAAGAAGGTTCTGTTGAAAAAAATTTTTCTTTATTTTTTAATATACAAGTATTCAAATAATCAATTGCTTCATAATTTATACGAATTGGGTGTATTCCTTTATAATGATGCGGTATTGCTTTAACAGTATTAAAAAAACGTTCTTTATACCATTCTTTAGAATCCAATGTGTGAACATTTAAAATATTATAATTTACATCATCTCTATCATAAAAATTAGTTTTTAAAAAATATTCTTTTAGAGTTGATTGTTCGGTGTCCGAAAGAAATTGATTCATAAAATATTCTACACCAGGTATTCCAGATGAAAGCGATGGTCCTAAGGTTAAAAATTCAGAATTCCCATCTAGAATAGATAAATTATCTATCATATAATCAAGTACTTTTGATGTTAAAAAAATATCATTATCACATTTCATCATATATTTTGAATTATTTTCTTCTGCAAAATTAATTGCATATCTTACTTTATTCATGTAGTTATCATTTTCTGGAATATTTACTATTTTTGAACTAAAAGAGTATTTATTTATTTCTTCAGAATAAAATTCAATATCATTTGAATGGGTTAAAACCAAAAGTGTCCACTCGTCTTTCTTCTTTGAACTATTTAATAAATTTACAAAATGAGGGAATGTATAATGTCTAGAATCATTTGTTAGGTAAAACAAAACAAGTTTCATATTATTTAGTAAAATTTTTTTACTTTATATATTTTTGATTTAAAATAATATTAGAAATAATATTATATGAAAAATATTATTGTCATTCACATTGCATTAATGGATAGATGGTCTGAAAGATTAGATATGTTTCTATCTCTTATATATAAATCCAAATTACTTTTTGAAAAAATATATTTATGTTTCGTAGGAGATACACCAATTAATATTACAGAAAACGATAAAATAGTTATAAAAATTCTAAGTACTGATTTAAAATCTTACGAATTACCAACACAAAAATTATTATATGATTTCTGTTGTGAAAATAATGATTATAACGTTTTATATCTTCATACAAAGGGTGTAGGACAAGAAATAAACTTTTGTATAGAAGATTGGGTTAATTATATGTTGTATTTTCTTGTTGAAAAAAATATTGATGTAAATAATAAGTTATCCGATTTTGATACCGTTGGTGTTGATTTAAGACAAGAACCAAGCTTACATTATTCTGGAAACTTTTGGTGGGCTAAGAGTTCGTATATTTCTTCTTTACCTGATCCACTTTCATTCAAAGATTTAAACAAATATCCGAACCCTTTAAATTCAGAAAGACATAATCAAGAATTTTGGATTTGTTATAATAAAGGTAAGCATTTTTGCTTGTGGGATTGTGGTATAGATTGTTATGAAAGACATTTACATAGATATTTACCAGATAAATATAGGCTTTCGTAATTTTAAGAAATTGAATGAAACAATATTTAAAGATATTTATTTATATAATAATAAATGAACTACCAAATATTACAAAATGACATAGTTAAAGATATAATAACAAAGTTTAAAAGAAAGTGTCCAAAAAAAGTAGAATATTTAGATAGGCTTACATTGGAATTTGATATTATTATAAAAAAAGATTTTTATAATTACATCTTACAAGTTTATGAATTATTAGATTTGGTGAAGGATATACCCCATATTATTAGAGGATCTTCTGGTTCATCATTAGTTTGTTATTGTTTGGGTATAACTAATATTGACCCAGTTGCTGATAAAGTTTGTTTTGCTAGATTTTTAAGCGAAACCAGACAATCTATGCCAGATATTGATTTTGATTTCCCGTATAATAAAAGGGATGAAGTCTTTGATAGAATAGACAAACATTGGGCGAATAGAGTGGCGAGAATAAGTAATCACGTTATGTATAAAGAAAAATCAGCGACTAGAGAAGCTATTCGTCAAGTTAGTATTGAAAAAGAAGGTAAAAGTAAATTTATTCCTAAAGAAAAATGCAATTCAAAAAGTTTTCCAAAATGGAAATTAGATATTGAAAGTAAGAAAAAAGAATTATTGGGAACAATGAGATGTTATTCTTTACACTGTGGAGGAATTGTAATTTACGATGATAAAATACCGGATGAAATTAAATTGGAATCAAAAAATAAAAATCAAATCGTTTATGACAAAGAAGACGTTGCAGATAAAGGCTTGTTTAAAATAGATATTTTGTCAAATCGTGGATTGGCTCAATTGTTTGATGTAAGCGATACCAATATTGAAGACTATCCTAATAATGATGATTTGATAACAAAGTTATTTACCAATGGAAACAACTTGGGATTAACCTTCGCGGAATCACCAGCAATGCGCAAAATTTTAGCATTAGTTAAACCAAAAAATTTTATGGATGTTGCTTTTTGTTTGGCTTTAGTTAGACCAGCTGCTGCTAATGGAAATAAGACAAAAGCTATTGTTGATTTTGAAAGGGGTGAATTTGGTAATTATTTAATTTTTGATGATGATGCCATTGATTTTATTAAGAATTCTATAAATTGTGATGAAGGTCAAGCTGATAAATATCGTAGAGGCTTTAGTAAAAATAAAGAAAATCTTATGAATGAATTTGATGCGCTATTAAAACAATTTAATCTTAATGATGATAAAAAAAATAAATTAAGTTCATCATTATCTGATTTAAGAAGATATTCGTTTTGTAAAAGCCACGCAATATCTTATGGTAAATTAGTTTGGGCTTTAGCTTATTGTAAGGCATATTTTCCTAAAGAATTTTGGAAGGCTACACTTAGACATTGTCATTCATCATATAGAAAATGGGTTCATTACAATGAAGCAAAGACAGCAGGTGTTAAATTAAAACCACCAAAGAAAGTTAAAGAAATTATAGATGATACCAATAAACAATATTTAGAGTATGGCTATTGGTTAACATCTAATTTTATTGAAAACTGTTATTTAACTATATCTGAAGATGATTTTATAAGAAGTGAAAACGAATACTGTGTTAAATTTAGGGGTTTAATTGCTACGGGTAGAGTTAATAAAAATAATACCTATAATTATGGGAAAAAGGGTTGTACTTTCATAACGGTTGGATATGACAATGGGAAATATATTGATGTAACCATAGATAAAATTGTTTATTTTTATCCATATGACATTGTGGAAGGTGAAGGTATTTTATCTTCATATGATAATAAGAAGGTAAAATTTAATAGAAATACAAATAAAATATTAGCAACTAGTTATAAATTAAAAAAATTATAAAAATCTGGTAATCTTCCAGTATTTTGGTACTCTTGTATTTTTAGGATTATTCGGATATTCTTCATCACCAGTGTCTGCATCTAAATATTCTATTAAATAATTATCTGGTATAAATATTTCTTTTAATTTTTCATATGTTTCATCATCATATTTTTTATTTTCTACTTTATCATTTGGATATAATACCATATGATATTCTATAAAATTTTTTAATATTTCACCATCTGGTCTCATATACTTTAATAATTCTACAATATTATATACTCTTTGTCCTTTCCAAATACCAATATATGAAATGTAATTATTTTTAACATCATCTAAGTTTTCAGGTTTTATTATATTTCTACCCAATTTACTATAATATTTATCATCTCTTTCAAATATTTCTACTGCAAATCTAGTTCCCGTGTTTATTGGTGTAATATATAATTCACCGTTTAATTCTAAAAGACCTTTTATTATTATTAGTTGTGTAAATATTTCATCAATAAAAAATTTTATAACAGACCAATCATATATAATTTTTGAAAATTTATTTGGTAAAAACCAACTTAACATTGAATAAATATTACCATAAAGACTATCATCTTTATTATATAAAGTTAATAAATCAGGTTGATTTACATCTATAACACCTGCAGTTATATTATCTATTGTAATATCATAATTATTCTTAAATCTATCCAAGTCAGTTTCTATATTGTTTCTTGCACCAATAACCATCCATAAATCTCTTATATTTGGATTATCTTTTACATATTTTAAAAAATTGTGAAAATATGTTTCATAATTTGGAACTGGATAGGTATTAAAGTTTTTTGGAAATATAGTTTTTCCTATAATTCCTTTACCTATTAGATTTTTTAAATTTAAATATTTATTTTTGTATTTTAAGTATTTATCTTTATACATTATATATATTTATAAAATAATCTAAAATTTAATATAAGAAGCACCATAAAAACCTACCCCATTTACAATAAACCCTCTAAATAAACAAAACAATAAACCATTATAAAAATTACCTTTTGCTAAGGCTATTTTTAAAGTATCATCTGATTGTATTCTCGTCTTAATAGTATCAACTGGATATGAAATCAACCAAGAAAAAGAACCAGATAAACCTCCTGATAAAAAAGGACCATATTTTGGTTCAAGATAATCATAAAATCTAAAATAACTATTTAATCCTAAAAATTCCCGGCAATAAGTTATTGTAAAACCTTTAGGAAAAACATTTTTATATTCTCCATTTACTTGTTTTTGAATTTTATAATATTCAAATGGTGTTAGCAATATAGAAGATATTAGTGGTAAAACTAAAAAAGAATGATGTTTATAACTGTAAAATTGAATTCCAGTTATAAGCGAATTACTTAATACCGATGGTACTAGACCATTAAATAATTTAGGAAATATCTTCAAATTAATTGGGGTATTCTTTTGTTTTAATACTTTAATTGTATCTAACGGATGTCCAATAATGCTTTGCAAACTTCCACAAATTAAACCCGCTAAAAATTCTTGCATTTAATAATAATTAAAAAAATTTATTTTTAATATCTTTTATTCTAATATTTATTAATATGGATGAAAACTTTGATATTAAAGATTTCCTTCTAACTAGGTTAAATGATTATGATTTAAATCGTGAGAAATACAAAGAACTAATCGAAAATCAAAATATTATTATTGAAGGATCTAATAATGAAAATAATACGAAAGATACTATTATAAAATTTAGAGATGATAATAATGAAGAAATTTATAAAGCTAAAATAACTATTTTAGGTACTTTAGATGTATCAACTAAAATATGGTTATGGTCTTGGGTTACTCCAAGAATAAGAACCAATGAAACTATAGACGCTAGAGATATATTAAATTATGGACTTGATTTTGAACCATTTTCTATTTCCAATATTCATTATTTTATTAAATCCCATTTTGTAAATTCTAGAATTTATATGGAAACTAATTTTGCTTTAGATGTTCATCTTGCTCTATGTTTTTATATTTTAAAAAGAGGTAAATTTATCTATCCCAGATATAAAAAAGAAAATGGTGTAGATGCGATAGTTTATTATTTAGTTTATTAATTTTTTTCTACTTTTCAATAGATGATATTAGAAATATTAATTAATAAAAATGTTTTCTTTTTCAAAAATATTTCTTATGATGAATCTACTAAACTAATTAGAACGGTTTTAACAAATAGCAGTAAAATTAATATTTCAGGTATTGATTATAATGAAATGAAAATTTTTTTATCAAAATGTATGGAACCTAGCCATATAATACTCATGGATAAAATATTAAATTCGTTAAATCAAATATATAATTCGTTAGATTTAATATTTATTGGTAAATCTTTGTTTATTTTACCCGGTAATCTTAATAGTTTTATTTATAAATTGGGAAATATAATTATCAATAATAAAAAAATTAAAGATAGTTTAATTATTGAACAATTAAATAAAATCAAATTAAAAATTATGAAATATTTATTTGAAAATATAGATTTAGAAAGTCAAAATAAAGATTGCTTTCACGTTGAAAAATTATTGAAAATGACCATGTTATTGTTTAATCATTTTGATTATTTTCATAAAGAAACAGTATTCACAAATAGCAATTTAACGTTTACAATTTATGACTTTATATTTGATAATAGTTTATAATAAAAAATCTAATTTAATTCATATGTCAGACAAAATATGTCTTCCAACAGAACATTATACTTTTATGATGATATTTTTTATTGGAATCACAATATTTTATATTTATAAAATACAAACAGTTGATTTTAATTTTGGTTTAAATAATAATATAAATAATTTATCTAAACAAATGGATATTTTAGATGATGTACCTATAATTTATAGAAAACCAGAAGTATATAAAAGAAAAGGTAGAGATGACCCAGTAGAAAACACATCATCAAGTTTAATTGTTACCGATTTTGCAAAAAGACAACTTTTAGAAAGAAGAGATAAAGATGCAATATACAATGAATTTAAAGCTCCTGAAAAAAGATTACCTGAATATGCATATCCTAATAGATATGTTAGAAGTATGATTAATATTCCTACAAGGGGAACACCAGATAATTTTCACGCAATAGGAACTTTAATAAGAAAAAATGACGAAAAGGTTTTACAATTATTTGGCAGACAAACTTATCCTGGTTCAAATCAATGGGAATATTATGTTTCTGGAGCTGATACTTATGGATTTCCAAATAAAATGCCAATTCAAGTTAGAGGTAATAGAGAAATAGAAAATAATCAAATGATAGCTTTACCATTTTTAGATACAAAGAAAGGTGAATTTCAAGCAAATATATATAATTATGATGTTCCTAGATATAATCCTTATGATTATTAAAAAAAATTGATGAATTGTCTAGTTAAAATAATATCTTCTTACTATGTCATTACTCAAAGATAAATTTAATATTATTGAGAATCATGTAAAAGATGTAGCTGTTACAAAATTAAATTCTATTGTGGAAAATTATTTTGAAAACTTACTAAATTCCGGTGAAAAAGTAATCCATCCTGATTTTATAAAGCAAGTTTTTTGGTTTGAAAAAAACTTGGATTATATTAAAATTCTGAATAAACAATTAGATAATTTTTTAAAAATGAAAAAAACTACCATTAGAAATAATATTAAAAAAGGTATTTTTGAGAAAGCACATTTAATTAAAATTATTAAAGATTATGGAATGCAAATTAATAAGTTATCTTTTCTAAGTCCTGAAAGAAGGGTAATTCAACAAATGAGTTCTTTGCATCTATTTAATATTATTATTTCAGACCCTTCAATTATTACTTTCTTAAAGAATGAGTTGAATAATATTAACGAGAATACTAAAAGTCAAACAAAAGAATTATTTTCTCTCTTGTATGTCATTTCTGATTTAAATGTAGATTTAAAAATTATACCATGGTTTATTCAATTAATTGCATCATCTTTAGAAGACACTATTAATGATATAATTAGTAAGAACTATCCAGTTCCTCAAAGTTATCAAATTATTATCCAATTGGTAAATCTATTTAAATTTTTTAAAGAAGTGATTGGATATTATGATTTTTTGAAAAATGATATTGAAATAGTAATTTCAAAATGTATAACTAATTTATCAGGAATGATTTCTCTTATGTTTCAAATCTGTAACATAAATCAAATTATAAAATTTACTGAAAATCATTTTAGTATAATGCTAAAAATATTAAATATACAGAAAAATCTGAAGGATCTTATTACTAAACCATTTGTAGGATTTATGAATAATATTATTTCTACTAATTCAGATATAACAATAGATTTTCTGAAAAAAATATCAACTTGTTATCAATTATTTGAAAATTTATTACCACCCTGTAATGATAAATATATAATAAAGATTAAAATTTCCCAATTTTTTTCAGATGAAAAAATATTAGATATGCTAATTGATATATTAAATCAGAATATTTTAAATAATGATGAATTAGCTCATAAGAAAACCAATGATGTAGCTAATATGTTTTCATTCTGTAATAATATTAAAGAAAAGGATGTTTTCATTGACAAATATAATAGAAAACTTATTCAGAGAATTTTATACAAACAAAATATTAGTAGTGAGCAATTATATTATAATATTTTAGTTGATAAATTTGGTGATAAACTAACAATGAAAACTAAGAAAATTATTTATGATATGGATCAGACTATAAATGACAGTAACAATTTTAAAAAATTAGTAGAAGCTAAAACGAAAGTTAATATTGTTACCACATCTTATGGTAATTGGGATGTAAATCAAAATGAAGGTTTAATCGGTGATAATTTGTTAGAACTAGCTAATAAAAATCTTTTGACACAACATATGAATTTATATTCTAGTTTTTATAAAAAGAGATATGACAATAGAAGAAAATTAAATTGGTATCTTCATTTTGGTGAAATTGTTTTTGATTATAAAGCGAAAGAATTTAAAATGATGCCAATTCAATATTTAATTTTAGAAGAAATAACTAACAAATTATTAAATAAGACAGATATCTTAAAATTAGATATCATTAAAAACTATAATGATAATTTTAAACAAGCATTAATATCTTGTTTAATTTTTGGTGGAATTTTAAAAATAAAGAAAGACTTGATAATATTAAATGATGATATAAATAATATTTCTGTTTATGATTATATAAACTTATTCTTTACTACAACTAATTTTGGAAACATTTGGGAAGCAAAACGTCAAGATGAATTAATTATGACACGTGAAGATATATTAAGCTCAAATATCAATCATAGTGTGAAAGTAAATAAAATGCCGATTGATAAATTATTTGAAGAAATCAAAAGTAATCTAAATGTATTTACACTTGAAAGAGACTTTTATGATAAAGTCATTAAGATAATGGTAGAAAAAGATTATATTAAAATTAGTGATTGTATTGTAGAAAAATTATTTTATTGAAAAAAATTGAGTATTGTTTACTTTATATTTAACTTATTAAATTTAATGAGTATTCAAAATCCTTTCATGGCTAATAAAAAATTAATGGTATCTTTAAATCCTGTTGAAATAACTCTAGAAAATGTATCAAAACATTTTAAAAAAATTTTTGTTCTTGTAAAGAAAACTAATAAGAAACTAGAACCAAGTTTTTTCATGAACACAGTTGATGAAAAAACTTATAATGAAATAGTTAACGAAATGGTAATTTGGGAAACATCTTTAAATATTATCAAAAATAAAAACTTATTTGAAAAAGTTATTATTATGCATAAAGATAAGGCAGAGTTATTTAATAACTTTAGCTTTGAACTGTCAGAGAACAATCTTGTACTACCTATTTTAAATATTTCGTTCAAAAATATAAATTCTTATTTATCAAATGTTGATGGAATTAGTAATATAGATAAAATATATAGCCTGTTAATTATTTCTAATTTTCTTGGTGACGATAATTCTAATGTTAAAAATAATTTACATTTGCAAAATTTAATCAAAAATATGGAGGAATCATTTTATTGGACTTTCCCATATAATTGTTTATCCAATCTATCAAGGTCTTTTAAATATAGAAAATTTAATAATAATTATAAAAAATTATTACAAGAAGCTCCTTTAGAAAATACAGATAAGGAAGATAAAATAGATACTAATAAAGATGATAAAGATTATAAGAAAAATGAAGACCAAAATGAAGATTATCTTAAAATGATTTTTAAAAATAAACAATATGTTGATGCATCTAGTGCTATTCAAAAATCAGGGTATAAGTTATATTATATAAATAATGATACTACTTACACTAAAGAAGATATAAATAACTTATTTCAAGTTTTGGATAATAAGAATAAATATTATTTATTTTGTAATATGTTAATTTCAAAAAAGCTATCTGATTTAGTAATTAACAATAAAATTGTATTAGAAGCTATGACACCTATTATTCGTGAATATGCGCCGATATTTAAATATTTAATAGGGTATTCTTGGTTAAAATTATATTTTGACGAATCAATTAAAAAATCTAAATTAAAAATCACTGACGAAACAATTTTTAACATTCATACAGCTTCTAAATTACCTGTATTTCCTTTTTGTCATAAATACCCAAAGTCTAATCCATATATGCCAATTATGGTAGACAATAAAATTTTAAATTCAGAAAGCAATATTAATGGATTAGGTAACTTTAAAAGTTCAAATAGCAAAGGTTATAATAATGTTTATGGTATTTGTGATTTTAAGGAATTTAAAAGACGCTTTAACATCTTTACTGTAGGCAATCCAAATGCTGATTTATTCCAAGATATTGAATGGCAAAAATCTAAAATAGCAATAAGCGGTTCGATTATGACGGCTTGTTTACCTCTTAAACATCCTTTAACTAGAATGTTCCATGAAAAAGATGATGATTTATTAACAAGATATTTTAATGAATATTATGCTCTATCAGATATTGATGTTATGTTTTTGACAAATGACCCTTTTGAATATATGGAAAACGTTACTAACTTTTACAATCAGCTTATAGTTAATATTTGTAATATTTATACCCCCTATGCAACACCTTCACACGTTCATTTGGTCCCTTCATTCCAATTACACTTTTTCGTTAAAGAAACTTGGATTAAGGCAAATATAGTTAATGATAAATTTACATATGATTTTATAGTTGCTAATTTAGATGATAAAGCTATTCAAGAACTATTTAAACCAATTATTAAAAAGGAATTAGAAAATAAATTAAAGGAGGAAAATAATTTAAATGAAAAATCAGAATTGTATAAGAAGTATCCTCATTATTTTCAAGATATCAAAGATTATACTTTTAAAATTTATCTTGGTAAGGACGAAACAAAGAAAAATGAATCGGAAATTTATATTAATTATAAATATAAAATCATATCTCCACATTTAAATCGTAAACTAGAATTATTTATGTCTAAGGGAGATGACCATATGAATTTAGTAAGTCAATTCCATTTACCTTGTGTAAGAGCTTTATACAATGGTGATAATGTGTATTTGACACCATCTTGTATTTCTGCTTATATGACATTTATGAATATTGATTATAAATATTTTGCTGGTTCAAAGGACCCCATTGATATTATTAATAAAAATAGAATGAGAGGTTTTGGTACTTGGTTAAATCAATCAGAAATAAATGCTTTAACTCAATATTCTTCTCAAGTTGATTTTTGGAGTAATTTATATGGAATTAATCCAAATACTATACAAAAAGAAAAATCAATTCTAGGTTGTTTAAGTTTTAAGCATAAATTAATTCATCCTAGATTAATTAATGCTGACAAATTCTATGAAGTTATGCCAGTAAATCTTGAATTTGGATATAATGATGATTATCCAGGAGAATATATTGAAAATTTAAATGAGTTGAATTTAGAAATGAATAAAATATATCCAAATATTATTAATACTAGTTGGGATATTTCTCACTTTAATGTTATTTCTGATATTGGCGCACCAACGCCTGTTGAAAAATGGTTAATTGAGGCTTATTATGAATCAAAGAATAATATAAAGTCTTCATAATTATAATAATTATATTTATAACCACTATTCAAATTATTTTATCATCTAAATTAATGAGCTCGGAATATAAATTTAAAACTCATCTTGATAATATGTCGATGGAATTAAGAAACATGTCTGAAGAAATAATTCAACAAAATGCAACTCGTTCTTGGTTTTATGCTAATGAAATAACAAATATTTATAAAATTCCTACACCAACCAATAATAAGGTTATCATATCAGTAGTTTCTTTTGGTGGAGGTTTATATGGTGATGTTTCTAATACTGGTATTTTAACTAATGGAGATATTCAAAGTTATTGGCAAATCATAGGTATTTCACCATCAAATATGCCTACAGTAGTCATTAAAACAATTAACGGTGCTACTAATTTACCTAATATAAATGATGGTGGCTCAACAATAGAAAATACAATCGATATTATTTCAATTGGAACTTCTTGTCCAACTTCTAATTTGACAATTGTTTTATATATTGCTCCTAATTCTTTTCCTCAATTTCCACTAATTTTAAATGCGATAATAAATGATACCACTTATAAACCAAATGTAATTTCAATTTCTTGGGGTGCACCTGAAATTTATTTTGATACTCCTACTTTAAATTCAGTAAATAATATCTTACAAATTGCTAATAGTAGAAATATTAATATTACTGTAGCGACTGGAGATTATGGTTCTAATGATGGTGTCGGAGGAAATGGTTCTTACTGTGATTTTCCTTCTTCAAGTCCATTTGTGACTGCTTGTGGCGGTACTAATTTAAGATGCCCAAATAAAAAGTATGATAGTTTAACTATAGAATCTTCATGGTCTTCTGGTGGAGGTGCTATAAGTGCTATTTTCTCAAAACCCAATTATCAAAAAAATTTAATTGGTAATAAACGTCATACTCCTGATATTGCAATGAATGCGGACCCTAATACAGGTATTTTATATAAAATAAATGGTCAATTCTATGTTATCGGAGGTACTAGTGTTGTTAGCCCCACTTTTGCTGGATTTTTAGCAGCATCAAATATTAATTTTTTCGTAAATCCAACTCTTTATACTAATAGTTTAGCTTTCAATGATATTCTAACTGGTTCAAATGGAAATTTTAAAGCTAAAACTGGATATGATAATTGTACTGGGATGGGTTCAATTAAAGGAGATATATTAAATTGTATTTTAAATTATTCTTTTGCATTAAATCCTAATACGGTAAATATTAATGTTGGAGCAACTTTAAAATTAGTTGTTAATTCAAATGCATCAACTTTAAATTCTTATATTAGTTGGACTTCTAATAATTCGTCAATTGCTACTGTATTAAATGGATTGGTTAAGGGACTAAAAGCTGGCACTACAACTATTAGAATAGCATCAACATTAAACCCGAATTTATTTACTTTAGTAACAGTAAATGTAACTGTTAAATCAAATAACAGAAATACCCTTTCAAGGTCTATAAGACCAAATAATAAAGGTTTATTAAGATTAATTCTGCTAAATTAAAACTATTACTAGTTTAATGGAAAGAGAAAAAAATGTTAAAAAAATTTCAGAAATTCTAGGTGATAAAATTGCTAAAATTATGGAAAACTCTATTTATAATTTTTCAAAAGACTACACTGAAGAAAATGAAACTCCATTTTTATTGGATTCTATTTATTTGGATAAATTCAATGAAATCTACAATTTATTAATAAACAAAAAATCAATTTATTTAATTGAAGCTATTAAAAAAAATAAGATTGACCCTGCTAAAATTGGATTTATGCGCCCCGATGAATTAAATCCGGATAAATATGATGCAATTTTAAAAAAGAAAGAAGTAGAAGAGTTTAAAAAAAATAATCAAGCTACATCAAGTAATTATAAATGTCCTAAATGTAAAGAAAAGAAGGTGGTTATTACACAAAAGCAAACTAGAGCTGCAGATGAACCAGCTACTTTATATATTGAATGTAAAGCGTGTGGACACGTTACCATTCATGATGATTAAATATGATGATTAATTTACAAGTTTATCGTATTTTTCGAGCTGGTAATCTACCAATTCTAAAAATTCATCCATATTTTTCTTAACAAACTTTTTTAATTCTTTTTTAACATTTTGAAAAGTAAGGTCAGTGTCTTTAGGAATTAATATTCCGAACTTTTCTTTGTATTTATTTCCTGTGTATACTTCAGGTTTTAGTTCTAATTCTTTTACTATTTCAGTTAGTTCTTTTTTTGTTTTTGATTCAACTTCCATTCTATCAGTAATTCCAGGATTGGTATCAAAAACTATTTCTGTTTCATTAACCGTCCAAATTTCCCTAATTTTTTCATAATAATATTTTTTCTTACATCCAAGACCTAAAAGTAAATTTACCCCAATATTAAAGTTATCTATAATAACTTCTAATTCTTCTGGAAATTTTTCCTTTGGATTTTGTAACTTATAAGTCATAGTTATACGATGACCTTCATCGCGTACTCTAACATAAGTAAATTTCTTATTTAATGGATGAATTAAAACTTGAACTCTGAATAAATAAGTTCCTTGGTGTTTACCATCTAAATCTTTTATTTTTTTAATAATTTCTTTTTTATCAAAATTATTAAAGGAATATTCGTATTCCTTTGGCATATATACTTAGTTATAATAAATATTACATAAAAATTGCAATTTTAATTAACTAAAATATTAATATTTTACTTAATGGATGTTGACAAAGAATTAAGAACAAATTTTAAATCTAGTTTTGGTAAAATGATAACTTCTGAAAAAATTAACAAGATAGAAGAATCAATCTTTAAATTTAGTATTGATTATGCTACGGTAAATGAAACCCCTTATTTAATTGAACAAATTTATGAAACTAAAGCTGATGAAATTAAAAAGTTAATAAAAGATGAAGAGAATGATTATTTTTTAAATGCAATAAAAAATAATAATATTGATTGTGACCAAATCGCTTTTATGAAACCGGATGAATTAAATCCGGAAAAATATGATAAAATTAACAAAAAGAAATCATTAGAAGAATATAAGAAAAATAATCAAACTACTTCTAATGTTTTTGAATGCCGTAAATGCAAGAATAAGAAATGCCAAGTAACACAGAGACAGACAAGAGCAGCGGATGAACCTGCAACTACCTTTGTAACTTGTATGGAATGTGGATATGAATTTTCATTTAATTAAATAGTTTTTGATGTATCATCTTCTTAATTATTTGATATATTATCTTCTTTATCATTTGATTTATTATTATCATTTGATGTATCTTTAGTTTGGTCTATTTTAATTTTGATATTTTTATATTCATCATTTACTGTAATTATTTTTAAACCATTTACAATAGCTGGTTTTTTAGCTTTTTCATCGTGATATTTTGAATTATATTCTTTAATTGATTCTGGATGAATTATTGGTGAGGTTTCCATTAATCTATCAATCTCATTTTTTAAAATTTTTAATATTACTTTAGCATTTGACCTTTCATTTCTAGGTAAGGCCAATTCAATTTCTAAATAACGAGAAACTTTTTGAAAGGATACGGAAGCAATACGATGTGCTTCAGAAAATTGAGAAAATTTAAAATATGTGCTGATTGCTTGTAGTGAATTTAAAAGAATGATAATCAAACCTATACATATAGGTGCTAAATATGAATTTCCAAATAGTGAAGTAGACCCCATTGAACTGGCGCCTGTAAAAGTACTAATTATCATAACTGGTAAAGCGATATAGTTATTTAATTTAGAATATCTAATATATGATAAGTTATGTAAAATATAATAAGAATAACATATTTCACATTCATCTTTGATTAATTGTTCCAAATCATCATCCCATAATATATTTTGAGTTGGTAAGTCCATATTATAATACTGGTGAAAAAACTAAATTAAATATTACCAATCGCCTTTCATTAGAGCCCAAAAAAGGTCACTTGAAAGATTATCATTGTAGAGTTCGGTAATAATCTTACGTCTTAGTTTTATTCCATAAGACCTTCCAAAACTATAATCCCACATTTCATCCCAATTAGCTGGAAGGCTTTTAGGATAACAACGACCGTCCTTCTTACGCCGATAATTCAAATTGTTCATATTCTGACAATACTCTTCAGAATCTTGATCATAATCACTGAAGTTATCTTCTATCCACCTACAATCATCATATGGATAATCTTCAACCGGCTTCTTGTCAGAAATATAATTACTAGCTTCGTCTATTGAGTTGAGCATACTTTTAATTAAAATAGCTTATATTGTTTTTTTTTCAATTTTTCTTTCATAAAAATAAAAAAATTGCTGAATTATAAATTTATTTTACAGAATAATAATTATTAATGACAGAAAACAAATATCCTCACACATGGGCGATTACCCACGAATTAGATGATTTAATTAAAAATTATACGGACATTGAAAATGGTGCTAGAATTAAAGAAACTGACATATCTTTAATGGGAAGAATTATGCAAAAGCGAGACCAAAGTAAAAAATTAATTTTTTATACCGTTAATATTAAAAATCAGGAATTTCAGATTATATCTGATTTAGGTTCATATGAGTTAGGCGAAGATAATTTTTATAAAATTCATCAGGAAACTAAATTAGGTGATATCATTGGTTTTAAAGGCTATATTGGTAAAGGTAAAAGAGGTGAACTATCTATTTTCCCAAGAGAAATGAAAATATTAGCTAACTGTCTTCACGATTTACCATCTATATATTATGGCATTGAGGATAAAGAAATTAGATATTCTAATCGTTATTTAGATATGATTGTCAATAAAAATGTTATCCCTATTTTTAAGAAAAGACACGAGGTTATTAAATTTTTAAGAGATTATTTATTTGAAAAAGATTTCATTGAGGTAGAAACACCAGTCTTATCAAACAGTGCCGGCGGTGCAACAGCAAAACCATTTACAACCTTCCATAATGCGATGAAACAAAATATGTTTATGCGGATAGCTCCAGAATTATTTTTGAAACAATTAGTTATTGGGGGTATGTGGAGAGTTTTTGAGATAGGTAAACAATTTCGCAATGAAGATATTGATAGAACCCACAATCCTGAATTTACCAGTTGTGAAGCTTATTTTGCTGGTGCTGATTACTATACTTGGATGGATATGACGGAAGATTTAATTTCACAAATGGCAATGAAAATTAATAATACGACCAAAACAAATTGGATGGATGAAGAAATAGAACTGAAAGCACCCTACAAAAGACTAGACATAATGGATACCCTAGAAAGTGAAATTAAAAAGAAATTAAACGATAATACTTTTAAATTACCAGATATTAATTCTGAAAATGCTGATACAGAATATAATATGTTAAGGGAAAAATTAGAAGTTAAAATTACTAAACCGCATACATTAAATCGGCTAATTGATGGCCTCATCGGAGAGTTTGTAGAACCATTATGTGTTCAACCAACTTTTTTAATTAATCATCCTCAAATTATGTCTCCATTAGCTAAACCTCATCGAGAATTAAAAGGTAAAACAGAGAGATTTGAATTATTTATAAATAAGAAAGAATTTTGTAATGCTTATACTGAATTAAATGACCCTAGTATTCAGAGAGAAATTTTTGAAAGTATTTCCAAACAGAAGAATAAGGGTGATGATGAAATACCTCCTTCAGACGAAAATTTTATTAAAGCATTAGAGTATGGTCTACCACCAACTGGAGGCTGGGGAATTGGAATAGATAGGCTAGTAATGCTATTAACTGGTCAGGATTCTATTAGAGAGGTTATTATATTTCCTACTCGTAGGGAATAAAAAAATTGAATTTAATTTATTTT
>Ga0214923_10003563_pt1 | contig 19435 bp, 21 predicted proteins | sample LL1510_MetaG_FD_177993 | JGI IMG/M metagenome (GOLD analysis project Ga0214923, IMG submission 177993) | Freshwater microbial communities from Lake Lanier, Atlanta, Georgia, United States - LL-1510 | ecosystem: Environmental > Aquatic > Freshwater > Lake | place: USA: Georgia | collected...
GTTTTTCTCTTTTGGCTAGCAAAACAGCACCAACCATTGAAGCAATGAATAAAATCGAAGAAACTTCAAATGGCACTACGTATTTCGAGAACAACAAATGTCCAAGATTTTGTACCATACCAACTTGATTGGTTGTTAGATTTTGCATGGGTTGGAAACTCATTCCGTCTTTTAATGCTGCCAATAAAACCAATAAAAGTGCACCACCTGCAATTGCGGATGCAAACACTAAATAACCTGGTGTTTTTGGTTCTGATTCTTTGTTCAAGTTCAATAACATTAAAACGAATAGGAACAAAACCATAATCGCTCCAGCATAAACAATCATGTTTACAATGGCCAAAAACTGAGCATTCATTAAAATGAAGTGACCTGAAATAAAGAAAAACGTAACTACTAAATAAAGTACGCTTCTAACGGGATGTTTGCTAAGGATAACCATCAAAGCCGAGCCGATAGTTAATCCCCCTAGGACGAGTGAAAGGATGTATGCTGTCATTTGTTTCCTCTTTTACCTGTGTGTTGTCTTTTTGTAATATCAATTCGGTGTTCCAATGATTCCACCAAAACATCTTTTCCGTAGATAAAATCTTCTCTTTCAAACTCCGTTGGAACGATACGATCGGTCAAGAAAATAGCTTCTTTTGGACAAGCTTCTTCGCACAAACCACAGAAAATACAACGTAGCATGTTGATTTCATACTTAGTAGCGTATTTTTCTTCACGGTACAAGTGCTCTTCTCCTTTTTTGCGTTCCTCAGATGTCATCGTGATCGCTTCGGCAGGACAAGCAACAGCACATAAACCACATGCTGTACAATTTTCTCTACCTTGTTCGTCTCTCTTCAAAACATGCATTCCTCTATAAACTGGAGCAAAAACGCGCGTTTCTTCGGGATACTTAATCGTTTTTTTCTTTTTGAAAATGTGTTTCAACGTAACCCACATGCCTCCGAAAATCGCAGGAAGATAGATTTTTTCCACCCACGTCATTGGCTTGTCTGAAACAACTTTTCGTCTATTGCTTAAACTTTCCATGTGTCATTAGTTATTTTGAGAACCATCCGTAATTGAATGCCATCACGATTCCAGTAATCAGCATATTAATAATTGCAACTGGAATTAATGTTTTCCAACCTAAGTGCATTAATTGGTCAAAACGGAATCTCGGGATGGTCCAACGAATCCACATAAAGATGCAGATGAAAATGAAAATCTTAATAAAGAAGGCAAGTACACCTAATACTGCCAAAATATTTCCTGAGAAATAGTCCATTCCTGGGAAGTTGTATCCTCCAAAGAACAATGCTGAAATAATCGCTGAAGAAACGAACATCGCTGTATATTCAGAGAAAAGGAATAAACCTAATTTCATCGATGTATATTCCGTATGATATCCACCAATTAACTCTGATTCACACTCTGGTAAATCGAAAGGTGCGCGGTTCGTTTCTGCTAATGAACAAATGAAGAACACCAAAAAGCACAATGGTTGATAGAAAATATTCCAATTTCCTCCGTGTTGTTTTTCAACGATGTCGTTCAAACTTAAACTCCCAGACATCATTACAATTGTGATAATTGAAACGCCCATTGCCAATTCGTACGAAATCATTTGAGAGGAAGCGCGAATCGCACCAAACAAAGAGTACTTATTGTTAGAAGCCCAACCACCAATCATGATTCCGTAAACGCCAATTGAAACGACACCAAATACAAACAAGATTCCGATGTTGAAATCAGCAACTTGTAAATCAATCGTTCTTCCAAATAACTCCAATGAAGGTCCCCAAGGAATGATAGCACTGGTGATTAGTGCCGTAAACATAGAGATTCCTGGTCCGATGATAAACAACCATTTGTCTGCGTTTTTTGGGGTAAAATCTTCTTTCATGAACATTTTCACACCATCGGCAATCGGTTGCAGCAAACCATAAGGCCCTGCTCTGTCTGGACCAATACGATCCTGAATCCAAGCAGCTAACTTACGTTCAAAATAAGTTGAATAGGCTGCTGCGCCCAACGAAATCAAAAAGACTACGAGGACAATGATAAATTTCTCTAAAATAAAAGCTAAGTCCATTCCGTGCTATTATTGTTGCTATTAAAACATTTTCGTTTTGTATTTCCCTTGTGAAATCACCGAATGACGATTAATTACACGTGGACCAATGATATTCCATTGTGAAGCATCTTTTTTCTCGAAACGACAATCGTTGCAAATCCATGCTGTTTTTCCGTCGATGTCCTCTACTTCACCGTATTTGTCTTTGCGAGCAGTAACTCGATAGATTTCATTTCCGAACATCCAAAGAACTGCTTTTCCTGAACATTTCGTACACGAACATTCTGCTTCCATTGGTTTCAAGAACCAAACACGACTTTTAAATCGGAATGTTTTATCGGTCAACGCCCCAACTGGACACACATCGATAACATTTCCTGAAAAATCATTATCAATTGCTTGCTCAATGTACGTACTGATTTCTGCATGACCTCCGCGGTTAATTACTCCATGAACTCGCTTGTCTGTCAATTGATTAGCTGTATAAACGCAACGGTAGCATAAAATACAACGATTCATGTGCAATTTAATCTTGTCGCCAATATCAATCGGGTCAAAGATTCTACGCTCTTCCTCGTAACGGCTTTTATTTTTTCCGTGTTCGTAACCCAAATCTTGCAAATGACATTCTCCTGCTTGGTCACAAATTGGACAATCCAATGGATGATTCGCCAAAAGAAACTCAACAACTCCACCGCGATTTTCGTGTACTTTCTCGCTGGTTTTGTTTTTGACAATCATTCCGTCCATTACACCTGTGGAACAAGATGCTACCAACTTAGGCATTGGTCGAGGATCAGCTGTTGAACCTGCTGCTACTTCTACCAAGCAAGTACGACATTTTCCTCCTGAACCTTGCAATTTGCTGTAATAACACATTGCTGGCGGAACGACATCTCCACCAATTTGTCGAGCAGCATTCAGGATGGTTGTTCCTGGTTCTACTTCAACTTCAATACCGTCTATAGTTACTTTTACCATGTCTGTATTTACTATGCTGTAACTGGTTGACTAATCAACCCAAAATTTCTTTTCTGAGATTCTTCTCTATTATTCACGTGCCATTCAAACTCTTCGCGGAAATGACGAATAGCGGCAGCAACTGGCCAAGCAGCAGCATCACCTAATGGACAAATCGTATTTCCTTCAATTTTCTTATTGATTTCAGCCAATAAGTCGATATCGCGCATATTTCCTTGTCCATGTTCTAAACGCCACAATACTTTCTCCATCCAACCTGTACCTTCACGGCATGGTGAACATTGTCCACACGACTCATGCGAATAGAAACGAGCAAAATTCCAAGTATTGCGAACGATACATTGGTCTTCATCGAAAACAATAAATCCACCTGAACCCAACATGGAACCTGTTGCGAAACCACCATCAGATAAACTTTCATACGTCATCACACGGTCTTCACCTGTAGCTGTTTTAGTAACTAAAAAATGAGGTAAAATTGGAACGGATGAACCTCCCGGCACACATGCTTTCAATTTTTTACCATTGGCAATCCCACGGCAGTAATCATCTCCATAAATGAATTCTTCCACAGAAACACCTAATTCAATTTCATACACTCCTGGACGAACCAAGTTTCCACTAGCTGAGATCAGTTTTGTTCCTGTACTTCTTCCAACACCAATTTGTGAATAGGCATCACCGCCTTCATTCAAAATCGGAACAACTGCTGCAATACTTTCAACATTATTTACAACGGTAGGACAACCCCACAAACCTTTAACCGCTGGAAACGGTGGCTTGATACGTGGATTTCCTCTTTTTCCTTCTAATGATTCAATTAATGCTGTTTCTTCTCCACAGATGTATGCTCCACCACCTGGCATCACTCGTAAATCCAAGTCGTAACCTGAACCCAAAATGTTTTTACCAAGTAAGCCTGCGTTGTATGCTTCAGCAATTGCTTTTTCTAGTATGTGTAAAATCCACATAAATTCCCCACGGATGTAGATAAAAGACAAATTCGCTCCAAGTGCATAACTTGAACAAATCATTCCTTCGACCAACAAATGAGGGATTTTTTCCATCAAGTAACGATCTTTGAATGTACCTGGCTCAGACTCATCAGCGTTACACACCAAATATCTTGGAACGCCTTCTGGTTTAGCCAAGAAAGACCACTTCATCCCAGTTGGGAATCCTGCTCCTCCACGTCCACGTAAACCTGATTTTTTTACTTCTTCCACGACCTCTTCTGGGCTCATGGTTTTTAATGCTTTTTCTACCGCTTTGTAACCTCCGTGTTTTTTATACACTTCTAGCGTGTCAATTCCTGGTACGTCAGCGTGTTCTATCAATAACTTTCTTCCTGCCATATCCTACTGTTTTATATCTTACCGGAGCGGTAGGCTTCAATTAATTCATCCACTTTTTCATTCGTCAAATGCTCATGGTTTTTGTGACGACACTGTAACATTGGTCCATATCCACAAGCTCCCATGCATTCAACCGTTTTTAAAGTGAAAAGACCATCACTGGTTGTTTCTCCCACTTTAATATTGAGTCTGTTACCAATGTGCTCAATGATTTGGTCACTTCCAACCAACATACAAGGTCCTGTGTGACATACTTCAAAAACGTATTTACCAACAGGCTCCAAATGAAACATGGTATAAAACGTTGCTACTTCATACACTTCGATGGGTTGAATATTGAACAACTCTGCAACATAATCCATTGTTTCGATGCTCAACCAACCTCTTTCTTCTTGTGCAATATGCAAGGTGCGAATAAGCGCACTTTTCTGTTTTCCTTCTGGAACGTGGCTCATTAGCTCACGTACTTTTGCCAAGGTTTCAGGACTAAATTCCTGTCTTTCCGTGTGGCGTTTGCTTAAGTCAATGTGATAACTCATAATTATGCGTCTAATTCACCTGCGATTACATTCAAACTACTCAATGTCAAAACGGCATCACTAATGGTCATACCTGTGATCATTTCAGGATAAGCTTGGTAATAGATAAAACAAGGTCTTCTGAACTGTAAACGATACGGAGCACGTCCGCCATCACTTATCAAATAATACCCTAATTCACCATTTCCACCTTCAACAGCATGGTATACTTCACCAGTTGGAATATCTTGTTCGCCCATCACAATTTTGAAATGATAAATCAAAGCTTCCATTTCATTGTAAACCGCTTCTTTGGGAGGCAAATAAAATTCAGGTAAGTCTGCTTTATAATCTCCTTCTGGAAGGTTTTGATAGGCTTGATTAATTATACTTAAACTTTGACGAACTTCTTCTTGTCGGACCATAAAACGGTCGTACGTATCTCCGTTTACTCCAACAGGAATAATGAAATCAAAATCTTCATACGATGAATACGGCTCCATCACGCGTACATCATAATCAACTCCAGTTGCGCGCAAGTTTGGACCAACAAAAGAATACTGCAAAGCTCTTTCCGCTGAGATCGGTCCTGCACCTTTTGTTCTATCCATGAAAATTCGGTTACGCTCCAACATGGAATTAAATTCCTCAAAAGCTGGTGGAAACGTACGTAAAAAGTCTTTTAATTTTCTATGAAATTCGGATGTAAAATCTCTTTCAAATCCACCAATACGACCGATGTTAGTTGTCAAACGAGCACCACACACTTCTTCGTAAAGCTCATAGATTTTTTCTCTTTCTGAGAACGGATAAAAGAAACTTGTTAAAGCTCCTGAATCCACACCAATAACGGAGTTACAAATCAAATGGTCAGCAATACGCGCTAATTCCATGATGATCACACGCATGTATTGTACACGCTTAGGAATTTCCGCTTGGATTAATTTCTCCACCGTCATGTGCCATCCCATATTGTTAATCGGAGACGAACAATAATTCAAACGGTCCGTGATAGGAGTGATTTGGTTGTAAGGTCTTCTTTCCGCTAATTTTTCGAAAGCACGGTGGATGTAGCCAACTGTTTGCTCGGAAGAAAGAATTTTTTCTCCATCTACTTTCAAAATATTTTGGAAGATTCCGTGTGTTGCGGGGTGGGTCGGACCAAAGTTAATGGTTGCGATATCCCCATCTATTGTTTCCTTTGATAAAAGGTTTTCAATAGTATTTGACTTATATTTTTCTTTAGCTTCCATGATTATCTTCCAAAAAAGCGATCGTCTTTATCTTCTCTAGTTGTATCTTCCAAATGGTATTGTTTACGCATTGGGAAATAGTCCATTTCGTCCATATTCAAGATACGACGAAGGTTGGGATGTCCTGAAAATTCTACACCAAACAAATCGTAGGTCTCACGCTCCATCCAGTTTGCACCATCATAAATGTCCGTGATTGTTGGAATAGAAAGCTGTTGTTCTGACAAATACGTTTTCAAACGCAATCTGTATCCTTTTGTCCAACTGTGTAAATGATACACCACTGCGAACTCTCTTCCTGTATTATCTGGATAGTGAACCGCTCCTAAGTTTGTCAAAAAAGCACATTGTAAACTGGCATCGGTTTTCAACCATGCAATGATTTCGTGTGCTTTCTCAGTTTTTACTTCGATGGTCAATAAACCATACGGTTCTTCATGTGATAGCACCTCCGATGCATATACTTCATTGATACGAGCCAATACTTCTTCGTTACTCATCTTTGCCATCGTTCACTTCGATTTGATAATTATGTAAAAGATGTTTGTATTCATCACTGTAACGACGACGATTTGATTCTAATTTCACCAATTTGTGAATGTTCATTACACCATCAATGATTTGTTCAGGTCTTGGAGGGCAACCAGGAACGTAAACATCCACTGGAATGATTTTATCGATTCCCTGTAAGACGCTGTACGTGTCAAAAATCCCACCTGAAGAAGCACAAGCACCAACAGACAAAACCCATTTCGGCTCTGCCATTTGTTCGTACACTTGCTTCAAAATTGGACCTAATTTTTTTGAAATAGTTCCCGCAACAATCAGCAAATCTGCCTGACGAGGTGTAAACGACATACGTTCCATTCCAAAACGCGAAAGGTCGTACATGCTTCCCATCGTCGCCATGAATTCGATTCCACAGCAAGACGTTGCAAACGGAAGTGGCCAAACCGAGTTAGCACGTGCCAACGCAATTGCCTTATCAAGAGAAGTTAATTGATAACCTTCTCCATTGATTACTTCTAAATCTTCTATTTTTCCCATTCTAATGCTCCTTTTTTAAGTACGTAGAAGAATCCCAGTAGGAAGAAAACTACAAAAAGAATAACAGCTAAAAGACCTTCAAGTTCAAGACTTTTGAAATTAACTGCATACGGATAAAAGAAAATGACTTCCACATCGAACAAAACAAATAAGATCGCGGTCATGAAATAGCGCACAGAAACTGGAAAACGTGCGTTTCCTTCTGATTCAATTCCGCACTCAAAATTTTCTTCTTTGTTCTTGGTTTTAATACGAGGTGTTAAGATGTGGGTCACAAAAAGAGTGAATGCCACAAAGCCACCTGCTACTATTACTTGCAAGAGTAAAGGTAGATAATCTACACTGGTCGATGTTGCTGCCATAGCGCTAAATTATTCATTTATAGTTAATTAGGTGTTTTATTCGTTAAAAAAACCTAAAATTACCCAAAATTTAATCGACAAATTTACTTGTTTACTTGGAATGTTAGTAAGAAAATGCCAATTATATCTACTGAACATACAGAATTTAGTTTCATCCTAAATGAAGAAAACGTAAATGCATGAACGCAATCAGGAGAAAAAGTGCATAAAGTCTTTTTTGAATAACAAAATCAAGCTTCTTCCTCGCTTTCTATAAGTATCAAATTATCAGCAAACTCTTCAATATACGAAGCTAATCTTTCTTCATCCGTTTGAGTTGCCGTAATTAATTGTTTCACTTTCGGTAGGCTCTCTCCTATTCGACACAAAAAGCCTTTTAAACCCGTCCTCATTTGTTCATCCGCATCAATGACCACAAAGAATTTCAGTTTGGCGATATTGAAGCCATTTTGAAAGTATAATTCACAAACGCGTTTGGTTGTACCCACAATAATTTCGGTGCCATCGAAAAGATCGTTACGTTGTTTTAATTTGTTCCCTTTTTCAAAAATCAAATCCACTGTCAGGTCAATCGCTTTTGTTTCTTTGGATATTTGTTCGTGGAAAAGTTTGGCTTGTTCGTCGTTTTTACAAAGGACAATGGCACGTGGTGAACCTTCTTCTGCTTGGGGCACAAAATGAATCAAATATTCGCTAATTGAATCCAAAAGTTCGTTTGCGGGAAAATCCGTCAGTACCGACGATCCTGATTTGAGTGTTTTTAGAATTGTGTTTTTCATTAAAATAGATCCGAATGTGTGCCTGTTCTTGTTAGTGATATTAATTTAATCTCCTCATCTTGTTTCCATAATAAAAGCCAATCAGGCTTAATGTGGCATTCCCATATTCCATCGTAATCTCCAGAAAGAATGTGGGGTTTGTGTTTGAGGGGAACTGCCCCATGCTTTTCAAGATGTAAAATCAAATCGTCAATTAATTTCAAATTTAAGCCGCGTTTTTTGCATAACTTATAGTCTTTTTGAAATTTATTGGATGCTACAACTGAATACATTAATCATTCAACATTTTAATCAGCTCCGTAGCATTACTTGCACGTAAGACCTTCCCTGCATTCACTTCTTCAATTGCCTTAAGGGTTTCTTTATTAGGCTTTTGAATAATTTCAACCGTTTTGTTGTCTTGAACATATTGCTTCAAAAAATCTAAAAACACCTTGCCTTTTTTAGTTTTCTCATTAATATGAAGCGTAATTGTTGCCATTGATTAAGATTTGTTTCTACAAAAATAATTGAATTTAACCGCTTGTCCAAAGTATTATCAATTTCAATGATTCAACTTCGGGTTGTTTTTATGACGGTCTTTGTCGCGATTTGTCTTCTTGTCTAGGTTTTTCTGTAATGCTTCTTCGAGGTCAATGCCTGTTTGGTTTGCTAAACAAATTAAGACAAACAACACATCTGCTATTTCGTCGCCTAGGTCTTTGTTTTTGTCGCTTTCCTTTTCGCTTTGTTCACCGTAACGGCGCGCCATGATGCGTGCAACTTCACCCACTTCTTCCATTAATAGGGCAGTATTTGTTAGTTCGTTGAAATAACGTACACCTACATTTTTAATCCAATCATCAACGATTTGCTGTGCGTAGCGAATAGTTAGGTCTTTCATTGGACAAAGGTAAAAATTAGAATGCTACAATAGTGATAGGATTTTCTCTCGCTTTTTCCCAAATTTGTACGAAAGAAAACAAACCATGGAAAAGCTACAAAACTTCATCAACGGAAAATATCAAGACCCAATCAACGGACTTTACATGGATAATTACGAGCCTGCAACAGGTCAAATTTATTCTTGGATTCCCGATTCAGATGATGAAGATGTAGAAATGGCTGTTCAAGCCGCTGAAAAAGCCTTTCCGGTTTGGTCTAACATGTCGATTGAAAAGAGGAGTGAAATACTAGTCAAACTTTCGGAAGGAATTCAAAACCGAATGGATGAATTTGTTCAAGCAGAAAGTCGCGACAATGGAAAACCAATAAGTTTAGCTATGCATGTGGATATTCCAAGAGCGGTTTCTAATTTTCATTTTTTCGCAACTGCTATTTTGCATTTTGCTTCTGAATCGCATTATATGGAAGGGGTTGGAGTTAATTACACTACACGTAAACCCATTGGAATTGTTGGATGTATTTCACCTTGGAATCTACCGCTTTATTTGTTTTCGTGGAAAATTGCGCCTGCATTAGCAGCTGGGAATTGTGTGATTGCCAAGCCTTCAGAAATCACTCCTTATACTGCCTATTTATTGGGAAAAGTGGCACAAGAAGCAGGAATGCCTGATGGGGTTTTGAATATTTTGCATGGTATAGGAGCAAAAGTCGGTGATGCCATTGTTAAACATCCGAAAATAAAAGCAATTTCCTTTACAGGTGGGACGAAAACAGGAGAATACATTGCTCGAACAGCGGGTCCTATGTTTAAAAAACTATCGCTCGAACTAGGTGGAAAAAACCCAAATATCATTTTTGCAGATTGCGATTTTGACGACATGTTAAGCACAACCATTCGTTCTTCATTTTCTAATCAGGGACAAATTTGTTTGTGTGGCTCTCGTATTTTTGTTGAAAAATCAATTTATCCAACATTCAAAGAGGCCTTCGTGGAGAAAGTAAACAAATCAAGGGTTTCTTTTCCGCAAGATCCAACAGCAAATTTGGGTGCTATTGTTTCTGAACCACACATGCAAAAAATCTTGTCCTACGTCGAGTTGGCAAAAGCAGAAGGAGGAACGGTTTTGACGGGCGGACATCAAGTACACTTGGATGCTCCTTATGATAAAGGATATTACGTAGCTCCAACCGTAATTGAAGGCTTGTCTTTCGATTGCAGAACCAATCAAGAAGAAATCTTTGGACCCGTTGTTACAATCACACCTTTTGAAACAGAAGAAGAGGCATTAGCAATGGCGAATTCAACGCAATATGGATTAGCAGGAACCATTTGGACCTCGGATTTAAAACGTGCACATCGTGTTGCAGACCAATTACAATCGGGAATTGTGTGGATAAATGCATGGTTGGTGCGCGATTTACGTACACCGTTTGGAGGAGTAAAAGCATCTGGCGTTGGACGAGAAGGCGGTTGGGAAGCATTGCGCTTTTTTACGGAACCAAAAAACATTTTTATTAAATACTAATTTATGCGTATTCTAATTTTACTTTTTGGGGTGCTTTGTTTTAAAGCAAGTGCTCAATTAAAACCAATCATGTGGCAGGTAACTAACGATTCCATTACAAGATGGGAATACTATTTTGGTGATGATTTTAACACATTATCAATCGACAAAAACAAATGGTACGACGGTTATCCCTGGGGCGGTTTGCAAGTAGCACAGCGGATTTATACTGCGCCTGAAATGATTGAACCAAATGAGGGCTACGTCAGTTTGAAAATAAACAAAACCAATGAATGGCGCGGTTTCCCAGCGTGGATGTTAGACACAACAGTTGCTAGAAAAAACAACATTGAGCTCAAAAACGGACAAATGCAATTGAACTATTTGACCTCTTGTATTTGGAGTAAACAAAGTTTTAAATACGGTTATTTTGAATGTCGTTGCAAAGTGCCTAAAGAAAAAGGCTTGTGGCCAGCATTCTGGTTGTTTGGTCAAAACAATGCTGACGAAATTGATTTCATGGAATGCAAGGGTGAACGTACAAAAGAACTTCATGTGGACGTTCATTGTCCTAACCAGTGTGATCATATCCGTGGATTTATGGGTTCAAAAAACGACTGGGGTGGTTGGGTAAAAATGAATCAAAACCTGACCGATGAATGGGTTGTTTTCTCTGGTGTTTGGTTGCCCAATCATTTAGTATATTATGTAAACGGCGTACCGGTATCTTATTTCAAAGGTGATTTTGCAACGCCGATGAATGTAATTGCCAATCTTTCTATGGCAGGAGATAAAGGCGGTTTTAGTCCGGGACCTGACGAAAGCACGCACTTTCCAAGCGAATTTTTAGTGGATTATATTCGCGTTTGGAAATTAGAATCCGACCCGGATATAAGGAAAGCTAGCGTTGAAAAAAATCCACTAGATGAAAATAAAGTATTGAATGAAACGGGACTAAAAGAAACAAAAATTAGCCGAAAAGTGGGTGCGGTTTACGACAAGAAAATACTGAGAAAAGAGCGAGGTTTTATTTCTTTGATTCCTACTGGTAATCGACATTACCAAATTCATGTGAATGGCAGTATTTTGGCTGGTGCAATTGTGCGAATTGTGGATGAAAAAGGAACGAAAGTTAAAGAACAAATTCTGACTCAAACCTATACACTTCTTAATTTGCAAGCACTTCAAAAAGGCAATTATACGCTCGAAATAGAAGTGAATGGAATTAAGAAAAGTGAGAAAATAAACCTTTAGTTTTTTTCTTTTTGTCTTTCTTTTTATCTTTAAAACGCATCCCTCCAACGATTCGTATGCTGTAAAAATATTGCTTATAAACCAACTCTGTAAAGCGAATGGATTTGTTGTCGAAATCTGTTAAGAGAAAAATAAAGAACGCTGGTGTTGAATAACCTCCCATTACACGCACATCATAGCGTGGTGCCAATCCTAAAAAACCTCTTGAATCACCGTTTACAGTGTAAAATTTACTTTGCAATACACCTCCTAAGCCGAACCAGCCCGAAAACTGCCAGTTTTTAATCCGATTTGCATATGCATATCCTGGAATTGCACCTGCATCATAGGCGGTAAATTTGGTTGAAGAAAGTTTTGAATTTAGGGGTGATTCTAATTGATTTGGTATCAATTGTTGTCCATCATTGCTTACTCCAAAATAATTCATTGTCCATTTAATGTACCATGTATGCACTTGTTTTCTGTAATGTGCTCTTTTTCCCATTAAGGCATTTATTTTAAAATTTGGGTCTTTGAAATACCAAGAATGAAAAGAAACATTAATAACATGATTGGAAGGCATCAATTGATTTGGATTTGTTTTTTTCGTGTAAGTAGAATCCCATTTATATGCGTCTTTTAGCGCATAACCAACAACCGATCTAAACTCTAAATCCAAATAGACTTTTTTGTAAGAATAATCTGTCCCAATGTTAAATTGCTTGGTTTCACCGTACAAATCTTTATTCCTGAACGCATTCAAAATAGGAAAACTTACACGTAAGGAAAACCATTTATAAGCAAATCCTAGGCCCATTGATGGCTTAAAGTTGTTTTTGTAGCTCAATTTATCAATGCCTTCTTTGAAATGGTACTTGATAAAATAAGGTGCAACACTATATCCCAAATCTGTATAGAAAACCTTATGTCCACGAAAATTCTCAATGAACAAACTGTCTTCTGTCGCGTTCGCAAATTGCGACATTAAAACAAATACAATGCTATTTAGTAATCCCTTCAAGTCCCAAAATAAAGGCGTAAACTTTGGCTATTTCCAAACGTTCACTTGTTCTTCCTGAGCCACCACCATGACCAGCATCCATGTTACATTCAAAAACTAGAGGATTAGCATCCGTTTTGAAAGCACGTAATTTCGCAACGTATTTCATGGGCTCCCAATATTGAACTTGTGAATCATGATAACCAGTGGTCACATACATGGCAGGATATCCCGTTTTATGGAGGTTATCATACGGTGAGTAATTCAACATATAATAGTAATATTCAGGGTCGTTTGGATTTCCCCATTCTTCGTATTCACCCGTTGTTAATGGAATTGACTCATCGAGCATCGTTGTCACTACGTCCACAAAAGGCACTTGAGAAATGATTCCTTTCCACAGATAAGGCGCCATGTTTGTAACGGCTCCCATCAACAATCCTCCTGCACTTCCTCCCATTGCGTAGATGCGATTTGGGTCACAGTAGCCCATGTGTCCCATGTATTCTGCTGCGTTGATGAAATCGGTGAATGTATTTTTCTTTTTCAAGAATTTCCCGTTTTCATACCATTCTTCTCCCATGTATTTGCTTCCTCGAATATGCGCCACGGCATAGACAAATCCTCGGTTCAGTAAGCTCAAGCGAATTGGTGAAAAAACATCGGGCAAGGTATAACCATAGGAACCGTATCCATACAACAAACACGGTGCTTTACTAATATCTGTACCTTTTTTATAAACCAAACAAACAGGAATTTTTGTGCCATCATTTGCCGTTGCCCAAATACGTTGAGAGGTATAATCTTCTGGCTTAAAGTTTTTGTCAAGCAACTCTTTTCTGAACCACAAAGACTTTTCGCCTGTTTGCATATTGTATTTGTAGACTGTTGAAGGCGTTGTCATGGAGTTATAGGTATAAAAAACCTCATCCGAATTAAAGTTATCATTTAACCCTAAACCAAGAAAATATGTTTCTTCTTCGAAAGAAATATAGCTTTCATTTCCTGAAATGCTGTTTTTTAATTTGATTTTACGCAAACCATTTACACGCTCTTCAAGCAATACAAAGTTTTTGAAAACCTGCATTCCCTCTATTAGCACATCAGGTTGATGCCCAACCCATTCTTTACAATCTGTTAAACGATGCGGTGCTTTTTCACTGAACAAGACTTTTTTGTTGGGCGCATGATCGTTGGAAAGCACATAAAAACCATTTGTATGATGCTCAACTTCGTAGATGTGTCCTTTGGAACGCGGAATAAAAACCTGAGGTTTATCTGAAGGTTTGTTTGCATCAATCCATTGCATTTCAGAAGTCAGTGAACTAAATGAATAAATAAAAACATACGCATCCGTGTTCGACTTTCCGATACCAACAGAGAACAATTCATCTTGCTCTTCAAAAACCAACTCGTCTTGTTTTGAATCTGTTCCCAAGACATGTTTGTAGACTTGAAATTCACGCAATGTCGTTGTGTCTTTTTTGACGTAAAACAAGGTTTTGTTGTCATTTGCCCATACGATTCCACCGCTAACATCCGTGATTTTATCTTTAAGAAATTTACCTGTTTTGTTTGTTCTAAACGTCGCTGTATATTTTCTTCTACCCACAAAGTCTTCGGTCAAAGCAAGTATTTCATTGTTGGGTGAAGGTGACCATTCCGCTAAATCATAAAAAGACTTTCCTTTTGCACGTTCATTTTCGTCTAAAAAAAGCACTTCTTTTCCTTCAACAACTTTTACCAATTGTTGATAGTCTTTACCTTCAACGTTTTTCAATTGATAGGTTATTCCGTTTAAGATAAAAGGTGCGCTAACATCATTCGGATTGATGCGTTTTTCAAATTCATCCATTAATGATTGCACCATACCCTTCAAAGGTTCAAAATAATCAGCGGCATACTTATTTTCTTCCGCTAAATAATCCAGGACCGGCTTTGAATCACGTTCGTTCATCCAGAAATAGTCGTCTGTTCGTGTATGATCATGAATGGTTAATTGCTTCGGTTTTTTAGATGCAATAGGCGTGTTTTGTTGAGCAGTGCTATTCATATAACAAAAAGAAATTAAGGCCAAAAAAAAGTGTTTTCTCATTTTTTGAATTTGTGTAAAATTACGGAATAATGAAAAGCCATGAAAAAGAAGATGACATATACAAACGAAGCGTTTTATATATCTCTAAATATCAATTTGTAAAACGAAATCATGCTTTAAATTTCATCATCTTCGGAGCCAATGTTTTTGTCTCCACGAAGAAAACGAATGCGTTTTTTTGCTTCGGCAGAAAACAAACTTCCTTTGTAATCAATAACCAATCGCTTGTAATATTCTAAGGCTTTTTCCTTGTTGTGAAGCATGTTTTCTTCAATATCTCCCATGTTAAACAATGCATCGTCTGCCAATATGTCTTGACCATGAAATTTCACTAAATCACTGTAATAATCCAATGCTTTTTCCCATTTCCCTTGCATTTCCATGGCTTTCGCTTTGCGGAATAAAATTTCATCTGCAAGAGAGTGAAATGGATAATTTTTTTGAATACTGTCAAACAAGCTAAATGCTTCGTCGTACTTGTGTTGTTCAATCAATAATTCAGCTGAAGCAAACCACGACATTGCCTGAAAATTGCTGTCCAAGCCAAAATTATCCGTAATCATCACCGAAAGCTGTAGCGCATCGTTGGCAATAATTTTCGAAGTAGCCTCTTTCAATACGTCCAATTGTGATTGCGCAAAATCAAATTCTCCGTCAAAATAAAAGACACGCGCGTTCTTGAATTTTGCTTCATTTCCAATGGCTTCGTACTTGAAATCATTATCAATTTGCATGTACAGCAAAGACGCTTCCCAAATATCACCCGAAAGCACATGAATATCGGCCAATTGCATTTTTATCTGCGCTTTTTGAATGTCTGTAAACCCTCCTTTTTCAAGCAGTTTGGTTAAAACATCAATTGCTTGTGGGGCTTTGTCGGAATAAAAAGCGAGAATGTGCGCATATTCAACAGTAATTGGCACACTCATTTTATTCGAACCCACAGCTTTCAAGGCGGTTTCATATTCTGAAACGGTGGAATCTATTTCGGATTTTGAATAGGAGCGATTGGTGGTTATTTCACGGTATCTCGTATTCAGTAAGGATTTTAGAGCATTGAAATAATTTTCGTTTTCCTTGCCTAAAGCCATAACGTATTTAAAACATTTGCGAGCTGTTTCGTATTCTTTATTTTCCAGACAAATGTTACCCAAATCGAACACGCGATAACCCGTGTTTCCATTCCTTTTGTCAATAGCAACAACTTGACTGTAGGCACCACTGAAATTTTTACTTTGCACAAACAACCACACCAACATTTCTGACATGACAATGGGAGCATCAGCTTTTTGTACACGCTGAATTAATTGTTCCTTTAGCAATATGAAATCTGAACTTTCTGCTTCAGACAGATTCATGCGTTGGTTCATCGCGCCTTGAATTGCTTCAGCCATGGGAGGTTGCGTTTCCAAGTAATCGAGATATTCACGCACCATTTCCTTTTTATTTCCTGTTACGGCATAATAATCGGCATACTGAAAATTGAAAGGATAGAAAGAGGCTAATTTTCTTCCTTTGTCTAGGACTTGTTTTGCCATTTCATTTTTACCTTTTCCAACCAATAATTGATACATATTGATTGTCTGTGAAGGGTTGTTGTCCACATTATCTAAAATATCTTCCCACGCTTTTTTTGCTTTTGAATCCTCTTTCGTGTCTTCATAAAATTGGCCCAACATGATACGCAACTCAAGGTCTGCTTTATTTTGTGCAATTTGTTTTTTAAGGATTTTCTCGGCCGTTTTATACTCTTTTGTTTGGGTCAAGCACTCAAAATAACGTGTAAAGTAAACCCGTGTTGGGCTGTTCTCGAACAATTTTTCGTAATAGGTTACGGCTTTATCAAACTCACCGTTTACATAATAATGTTGCGCCAGTTGAATATCTGTTTCCGTCTGAGCAAACAAACCCTGAGCGATGCACAAAAAGAACAGAAACAGTATTTTTTTCATTATTTTGAAGGTTTATCTTTTGCTTGTAATTCCAGTGAGAACGCCAACAGTTCTGGGTACAGTTCGTTATAGTCAAGGAAAAACTTTTCTTTCGATGCCATATAATCGGTTAAAAGCACGCTGATTTGCTCCACTTTGTTTTTCTCAAAAGCAATAAAATCCTCTTGTTTTTCAGCGCTTGCTGATCCATTTTCAATGTCATTTTTTAAAGCAGACAAAGCTGTTTTTTCCTCCAAAATTCCTTGACGAATTTTATTGAAATTTCTCCCAAGTGGATTCAAACTTTTACGCATCAATTTAAAACGATTCATTTTCTGATCTAATACCCTATCTACTTTTGAGATTTTCAAGTGTTGTTTAATGCGAATTTCCACTTGATTGGTTGCATTTTTTAAGCCTGCAATGGAGTCGATTATGTTTTTATTTAAAACCGTTTGAATTGAATCAATTGAGCGTTCAAGTTCTGCGATTTTTTCGAGTTTTGCTTGCTTTTCGCTAGTATTACAAGCTGAAAATCCAATAATAATTATTAACAACCAAACAATTTTTTTCATGTTTTTTATGCTATTTAAAGGTTAATAAACGATCAACTATTTTCAAAATAATTGTGATTATTTGAGCAAATTAAAGGCTAAAAATAAAAAATATCCAAATGTCACTTTGTTTGAAACAAATGGAATTAACATATATTATCCGAAAGGATAAAAATAATTACAACAAAATGTAATCAAAACGGCTAAAGTCCATCCGGTATAGACCTCAATGGGTTGATGTTTTTGCAAGTATAAGCGAGCTGTAATCGTAACGCCAGAAGCAAGAATAGCTAAGGGTAAAACCCAGAATGGAAAACCGATTTGAGCTGCATCATAAGCCATTAAAAAGCCAACTAATATTCCTGCACCACCTGCATGTAAAGAAATTTTGATGAATCGGTTGATAAACATAAAAATGCCCGTCACAGAAGCTCCTGCTAATGGCAATGCATAGAAATACTTTGGTAAAACGTTGTCGGGTGCTTTTACTTGAAACAAGATAAAAAGCAAAAAGCAAAAGAAAAACATGATGATTAAAGGAAAACTTCTTTCTAATCGGTTTTCCATGTCAATAGTAGAAATAATGCCAAGTTTATAAAGCATAAAAAAGGACATAGCAGGTAATAATGCACTGAACACAAAAAACACGAAAAGCAATTGACTTTTCATTTCTTCAGGTAGTGCATAAATACTTATTTCAGCAATATATTTCGATTGAGAAGGAAAGTATAATGCAAAAATTAATCCATAATTAGGCATCAATAAAGGCAAAAAAACCCACGAAGTGATATGTGAAAGTGTTGCTTTCATTTAAGTTCTTTTCGCATACGTGCAACAGGAATATTTAATTGTTCACGGTATTTAGCTACCGTTCTTCGTGCAATATTATAACCTTTTTCGTTTAAAAGCTCCATTAATTTTTAATCGGTAAAGGGGAAGTTTTTATTTTCAGCGGCTATGGCGTTCGAAAGTATTTTTTTAACCTCTCTCGTTGAAACTTCTTCTCCTGTATCCGTGGTCAAAGACTCTGAAAAGAAGTATTTCAATGGAAAAATACCATAATTGGTTTGAACATGTTTGCTGTTGGCTACTCTTGAAATTGTTGAGATATCCATGTTTACCATTTCAGCAATATCTTTCAAAATCATGGGGCGAAGTTTTGTTTCATCGCCTGAAAGAAAATACTGTTCTTGGTAAGTTTTGATAGCATTCATGGTCAATAAAAGCGTTTGCTGACGTTGCTTGATTGCATCTATAAACCATTTAGCGCTATCTAGTTTTTGTTTCACAAATTGAACGGCTTCTTTGTCTGCACGTGATGTTTTTGCGCCTTCAGCATACGAACGCAGCATATTCTCGTATTCACGATTCACTTTCAATTCAGGTGCATTTCGGCTATTGAGCGTTAAATCCAAACGTCCATCCACTTCAAAAAGCATAAAGTCTGGAACAATTTGCTGAAAACTCTCCGCTGCTTCCTTCATTGAACCACCCGGTTTCGGATTCAATTTTAAGATTTCGTCAATGGCCAATTTCAATTCATCGCCACGGATTTCTAATTTCTTAGCAATTTTATCGTAGTGTTTTTTAGTGAACTCATCGAAATGATGTTTGATAATAACTTTAGCGGTATAGCGAGCAATGTCTCCGGTTTGTTTTCTGTTGATCTGAATCAGCAAACATTCTTGCAAGGAACGAGCGCCCACACCTGCAGGATCCAAGCCTTGAATCATGTGCAAGATTGATTCCACTTCTTTTTCCGAAGTTTCAATATTCATCGAAAAAGCCAAGTCGTCTACAATGGCTTCTAAATCCCGATTCAAATATCCCGATTCGTCAAGATTTCCGATGAGTGTGTCTGCAATTAAAAAT
>Ga0214923_10003565_pt1 | contig 19425 bp, 24 predicted proteins | sample LL1510_MetaG_FD_177993 | JGI IMG/M metagenome (GOLD analysis project Ga0214923, IMG submission 177993) | Freshwater microbial communities from Lake Lanier, Atlanta, Georgia, United States - LL-1510 | ecosystem: Environmental > Aquatic > Freshwater > Lake | place: USA: Georgia | collected...
AAACATTTACATGGATATAATTTTTTATCTTCACCTATATTTGTATAATATTGCATCATTAATCTACTTAACTGAATATATTTTATAAATATAGGTGAAGATAAAAAATTATATCCATGTAAATGTTTAAAATAAACTAATCCATTTTCTTTTTCAATAAAGACTTTTATTAAAAAAATAGGATTTAATTGGTATTTTTGTTTTGATTCTTTTCTACTTAAATTTTTAAATATTTGTACTTCTTCGCAATTATATTCTGTACCATAAACTTGTCGGTGACCAATGGTTACTGTTTTTCTTTCGCTTAGATATTTTTTAATATTATTTATTAAATAAAGATATCCAACGTTTGATTCCAACCCACCACGATTTGTGGAACGTTGAAAAATTCGTGGAGCTAAAAAATAATTAGTATCTTTTAAAACAATGATTCCAATATTTGATGCACTTGTTAATGTTGTAGTGGGTTCATTTAATGAATAACTCATTACTCCCATATCTTCATTATTTCTCCAAGAATAGGTAGTTAAAAATCCAGCTATATTATCTGGTTCTGTTAATGGTAATGATAGTCTTTTGTAATTTTCTGGTATATCATATCCTTTTATGAAGTAATCAGGAATTCCCTTTTTATTATAAGTATCATAAATAACATCTTTTATTAGTTTATCCAATGGAATATAGTTTTTGCCAAATTTTATTTCCTGAAATAATCCATTATTTTCTTCACGTTTTATATTTTCATTTATTACAGAATAAGTATTTTGTATCATTTGATTTTTTAAATTTTTATTTGTGATATTTACACATCCTCTAGGAGGAATGGATAATAATTGTAGAGAATCTAAATAATTTTTCTCTACAAAAGGTAATAATCGGTTTGTTGTATCGTCATAATAAGAAATAGTTGCTCCATGTGTACTAATAAAAATAAATTTATACGGATGTGGTTCTTCCATAGTATTATCAATAAAAAAACATGTAAAATACACAATTCAATTTGATTTAAATAATTTATCCACAATCATATTCTTTTTTTCTTGGATTCCCAAAATATATTGTTCAATAGACTTTTCCATATAAAACCTATACACTTGTACTTCTTTTTGTTGTCCATAACGATGACATCTGGCAATTGCTTGATTTTCAACCGATGGATTCCAATGTGGAGAAACAAAGTAAACCTCGTTATAATATTCTTGAAGATTCAAACCTTCACAACATGTTTTTATTTGAAGAATCAAAACATTATTTTTTTCTTTTAGAATTTTATTTCTTTGATTCATATTTACTCTTCCATCATAAATATGAATCTTTTCAATTCCAACCATTTCCAGTCTAGCTTTTAATTCATCCATTTCTCTACGAAAATGACAAAATACCAATTTTCCATTATTATTATTATTCTCTACTATTTTTCTAACTACGACATCCATCTTGGATGAACCAACATTAGAGTATTTAATCATGGGAGGAAATATACACAATTGTCTTTCTCTTAAAAATCTTACCAATGCAGAAGTATAATTCATTTTATTTAATACATCTTTTTCTTTTGGAGCAAATGGAATCACAACATTTGATGTAACAATTGGTTTTAACTCTAATCCAACATCTTTTTTTGTTCTCTTCAATACATAATGCTTACATATATATTCATTTTCTTTATGATTCATATGCAATAATGTTGCCAAACTACGAAAATCAGTTAAACTATTTTGTAATGGCGTACCTGTTACTAACCAACAAATACTTGTTTTTAATTGGAAACAACTAGAAAACCTTTTTGTATTTTTATTTTTAATATTATGAGCTTCATCAAAAATAACACGTGACCATCTTACCTTGTGTAAATCTGTATCTGTAGATAATGTTCCATATGTAGTAATGACAATTAATGAGGTATTCAATTGTTTTAAAGAAATTGATTTCTTTTTGTTTCCATGATAAATGATGGCAGAATGACCCAATTTATTTCGTATTTCATTCTTCCATTGTTCCATCAAGGCATTTGGAAGAACAATCAATGTTCTAGGAACAAAATTCACAACAATGACTGCCAACATCATTATTGTTTTCCCCAATCCCATTTCATCACAAATAAATCCACCACGTACACCACCCTCATTCACATTGATTTCCTTATCAACACACCACTTGATGCCTTCCTCTTGATACGACTTTTTGTCAATTTTTGAAAACTCCACGAAACGATTGAAACGAGCCAACATTGTTAGAAATACAATAATCAAAAAAAATCTAAAAATATTTCAATTTTTTAAAAAGTCAATAATATATATGAATATATTATTGGTTTTGTTGATTTCATTATTACATTTTGCTTTTGCATCGTTATCATTTACGATATTATTGATGTCTAATAATATAAAAATCTTATTTATTTTATTGTGTATAATAATTATAGTGAAAATAAGTTATATTATTCATGGTAGATGTATAATAACTAAATATGAACAAAATAAATATTTTTATCCCATATTTACATATTTTACTGAAACATTTTTAACTAAATTATCTTATAAAAAAAGAGAAGAAATTGTAATTAATTTATTTTTATTAATAAATATATACAAGTTATTTGTTTTAATTATTTTAAAATATTATAATATTTTAATCAAATGAGGTTTTTTAAAGAAAAATTATTAAAAATATTTAATTATCAATTAATTTGTTTATTTTTATTATATTTTTTTGCAGTTTTATTAACTTATAAAAAAATAAATCCATTTTTATCTATTATATATTTATTTATTATAGTTTTGTCTTCATATTTAATTCATATTATTTATTCATTAAATATTTTTAAAGAATATAGCCCACACTTAATATTTCATCATAATGAAAATGATGAAATAAATAATAAATATTTATTTGTAGAACTATGTGTAAATATCAGTATATTTATACTATTTTATTTTTTTAACTATTATTTTTTATGTGGATTTGTTCCAAATATACTTATTTTTTATTTTGCAATATTATATATTTCAGTTCATTTAATTAATTATTCATTATTACATAATTCTCCTAGTCATGAACTTCATCATAAATATATCAATTGTAATTTTGGACCAGATTTTTTAGATCATATGTTTAGAACGAATTGTGATGACCAAGTAGAGAATTGGAATTATATGATACCAAATGTTGTTTTTTCTTTTTTTCTTACATGGTTTGTTTTTAAACCCAAAATTTTTTAGATTTTCAGTTTTTCAATAATCCCATATAAAAATAAAAAATTGAAACATATTTATCCGTCAAGTAAATCTCAACGATTCAAACAATCAAGCACAACAATCAAAATGTCGTCCTCAATGAAATCAACCTCAATGAATTGCAAAGTTTGCAAAGACGCAGGTAAAAGCGAAAAAGAATATACATCTCATCAACCACGAGACAGAGATGGCAAAACCATTTGTCCTCTCTTGTTGTCATTGAATTGCCGAAAATGTGGAAAAAAAGGACACACCATCAAGTACTGCAAAGTAAATACAGAAAAACAACAACGTGTCGTTGTCGTTCCTCCAGTCCAAGTCGTCCCAGTCAAGCCAGAAATAAAGCGAGGAAAATATGATTCACTTGTTGAATCCAGTGACGAAGAAGAAGAAGGAGAAGAAAAAGAATCAGTCATCCAAGAACCAATCCAAGAAACACCTGTTGTTGTTAAACCAACATACGCAGACAAGGTCAAAAAAGAAGCTCACATACTTCCTTTGGCGCCCACACTTTCAAGTACTCTAGTACCCAGATTGCCATTGGCTCCCATGCTTTCTTTGGCACCAACACTTTCTTTGGCGCCAGTACTTTCAAGAGCACCAATGCTTTCTTTGGCACCAGAACTTTCAAGAGCACCAGCGTTGCCAATTACTGAAGAAGAAAAGATAAAAATCCAAAAGTTGAAGCAAGATTGCCGAGAAATTATGACAAAAAAGTCTAGTTGGGCAGAAGATTCGGATTCCGATGAAGATGAAGATGAAGATGAAGATGATTGAATTTTGATTTGAATTATTTATGTTTTGATTTGTTCTTGTAATGTAATTTCTTATTTTTTATTTCCAATCATGTTTTGTAAATCAACAAACCAAGATGGCAAATGTTTTGTCAATATACTCCAATTAGCAGTAATAAGAATAATAAATCCATATATAAATAATAATAATCTTGTATGTTTATCTATAATTACTTGTTCTTTATAAAATGGATAAAATACAATAATACAAATAAAAGCAGTAGAAATAATAAATATAAATTCTAATGTTTCTTTATAATCAGATAAATTATTATACATGTTTATTATTTTATTATTATTATTTTTTGACATTTTTATTTTCATTTTTAATAAAAATGTACTAATTGCACAAATAATAAATAATATTTTAATAAAAATAATAAACAAAATATAATTATCATAAGTTCTTCCTAACCGAATCATATATAATATAATTATATATAATTTATGATGTAGTATTATTATTCTTTTGGAACTTGGAAATACATTCCCAAATCTTTGACGATTCATCAATAGAGAATACACCTCTTCTCTGTGCTAAATTCAAGAATGAAACCATCAAATTGAGTGCAACATTCTCATCTGTCACTTGAATAGATAGCAACTTATTTTTCATTTCTCCCAAATTATCCGATTCACCAGTCATTATAATCATACTTACTAATAATTTTTATATTATAATTTAAATATATTATAAATGATTAGAATAATTAATGGATATTGATAATAATACATTTATTCAACAAATTTCTATTACATTTCATGATAATCAAGAAAATAAACATTGTCCAACTATTTTTTCAAATAATGATATGAATTTTGGGACATTTAATATTCAATTAAAAGAAACAATAATAAATAAAAACCCAATGTTTATTTTTTTTTCAAATGATATATCTGGTTCCATGAGCGATTATTGTTCTGATGAAAGAACAAAAATGACACATTCTATTCATGCAATTAGAAATATATTAACATTATTAGATTCTTATACAGATGAAATTGAAATTTGGATTCAAGTAGATGCCTTTGATGATAATATAGAGAAAATTATTCCTTTACAAAAAATAAATCATTCTAACTTGGATAGTATGTTGTCTTCTTTAAAAAAAATGAGACCACGAAATGGAACGAATATTGAACTTGCATTAAATAATGCATTGAAAGAAATTCAATCTTTTAAAGAAAAAAATCCTGATTATTTAATTACACATATTTTTACAACAGATGGTAATTCTACTGCTGGAACGAGTGATATCTATTCTTTATCTTCTCTACTTAATCAAGAAATAAAAAACATTTTCATTGGATTTGGATTAGATCATTCTGTTTTAACGTTAAATGGATTGGCAAATTCTTATTCAAAAGGTGAATATTTTTTTATTGATGAAATAGAAAATGGTGGATTAGTTTATGGAGAAATTATTCATTCGTTATTATATTCTGCTTTTCAAGATATTAGAATAGGTATTGAAAATGGATTTATTTATGATTACAAGAAAAACAAATGGACCAATGAATTATATATTGATTCTTTATTCAGTAAATCAAATAAAACATATCATTTATCTTCTATTCATCCATCTTCCATTATAGTTTATGTTGTTGGAAAAAACATGTCTGGAGATATGGTATATATTGGAAAAAAAGATTATGAAATAAATAATTTAACTTCATATATTTTCAGACAAAAAATTCAAGAATTATTATTTCAATGTAATGATTCTTTCATAAAAACAGATATTGAAAAAGTATTGAATCATTTGAAACAATACATGAATGAATGTAATTTAAACGACAATGATTTATTAAAGTCTCTACATGATGATTTATGGATAATATTAAATACAGAAGGAACAAAATTAAGTAAAATGTTTTTAACGGCAAGAAGTAATTCAAACGGAAAACAATTGAGTTATAATATTAATAAAATACCTAATAATAAATATAAAAATTTTGATTTTCAATTTGATAATACATTGTTAAGTAGAGAACCATTAAATAAAATGAATTCAACACCAAAACAAGTGGAAATTATGCGTTCATGTAGTCAACCTATTCGTGATTACGATTATGATAGCGATGAATATTAAAAATTCATATTTACACGTAAATTCTTTTCATATAATGGGTCTACTTTGGGTGGTGTCACACCTATATTTATTTCTCTATTTGTTTCATTATCATCTTTGCCTTCTTTGCCTTCTTTGTTATTTGTACCCCAGATATATTTCCAAATAGAACTGATTTCTCCTCCATCACCTATATTTAATGTAAATTTACATTTCTTTTTATCTTGTATGCAAGGATTACAAGGTTCATCTATAAATTGAAAACCAGTTAATGTTTTTGGAATATCTTCAAAAGGTAGAATTGTTTTTTCTTGAATCATGTATCCTGGATATATATCCACATCTCTATTTATAATCTTCATCATTTGTCCTTTTGTATTACATTTAATTTGATTATTTATATTCTTGGGTAAATTTTTGGATTGTCCTAATACGGCTCCATTTAAAATAAATTGTCCTTCTTTACTATTCCACGCCATTAAATCAGTAATTGCTTTTTCATTATATATCCTTTTTGCATTATCCATTGATGCACCTTCATCAAAACTTACAAATGGAGCATTATATATATATTTCTTGTATACCTTTTCTACTTCAGGAGACCATTTCCATTTCCCATTTTTTAAATATTCTTCTGCTTCTTTTGGAGTTGCTTGTTTCTGTATTATATTTATATCAAAAATATAATTTGGATTATGATAATATTGATAAGTTAAAAATTTTTGTATCAATTCTTCAGACCAAGTAGAAGATACATAACCTTCTTTAAGTGGAACGACTCCAAGTGGAACGACTTTATTTGAAAAAATACTTTTGGATATTGATAAATAAAATATAATAAATATCATTAATAATCCAAATGCAAAAGAATGATTAAACTGAAAAGAATTCTTTTTTCTTGACAATAAATATATTATCGTAAATATCATTATGAATCCCATTATTGAATGAAATAAAAAAATCATCATTTTTGGAATAATGTATAATAAAAACAATAATACACAAAAAATAACAAAATAAATTAAGGTTTCATTTATTTTCATTATATTATAAATTATTATAATATAATACAATACATTATCTTCCTGTTGAACCAAATCCTCCTGCTCCTCTTTCTGTATTCTCATCCAACTCATCTACAATAAGAATCACAATTGGCACCAATGAAGGAGCACATAGTTGAACCAATGATGTATATTTATCAAATGAAGAAGGACTATATGTATTTGTGACAACATCAAAACAACCCATTAGATTTCCTCTATATCCAGAATCAATAATTCCTACCGAATTTGCCATACGAAGAGCAGTTTTTGATCCTGTACTTGATCTTGGATACATGTAATATCCACTTGGAAATTCCTTTCCATTATCACAAATCATTTTTCCTGAACATTTTACACCAAAATCAATCTTGTTTACCCTACTTGAATCACAATTCAATTCTTCTCTTAGCAACAAATTAAATCCTGCATCAATATAATTATTATTCATAACATTATTGTTATGAATATCTGCGTTTTGAACATACAAATTATATATTTCTTGATAATTTGGCATATTCTCTACTACCTTGATTTGTAATAAAAAATATTGACTATACGTTGACAACAATCTATTGTGCATTGAATGTTTCATTTTATATGAATAAATACATTCACTTTAAGTATTTTTAATATGTTTTATTCCAACAAAAGCAGTAAATAAATTTAATATATATAATAAATATCTAATTCCAATCGTTAAAAAATCAACATAATAAAATATATCTATATAATAATTTAACGATGCAGTAATAAAATCTCCATCATAATTGTGTTGTAATATTTTATTTGTATCATAAATAATATATAATGAAGTAATTATTAATCCAAATAATCCCAAAATCTTGAGTATTATGTTAGTAGATGAAGTAAATAAATATGTTAAATGGTCAAATATAATTATGATTAATAATAAATAAAATAATATGATTCCAAAATTAAATGATAATTTAATTCCCAAGATAACAATAAACACGCCAATTAAAAAAAATACCATAAAAAAAGAAACTAATATAATAATTGACCTTTTAAAAAATTCGTGATTTAATGTAGTTTTCATGAAAGAAATTATAATTCCCAATAAAATAGAAAAGATAGAGAAAAATATAAATTTAATAATTGGATTTATTTTAATAATTACAATGATTAATAACAATCCAATAACTAATGCATACAATGCATATTTCTCAAATATATTTAATGTAATAGTTGTTTTTTCCATAAAATAAAATGTAAGACCAATTTGAAATATTAAATTGGAAAAAACCAACAACATGAATTCTTCCTTTTCTTTCATCAAATTAAAAAAACTTTTATATTTTGTTTGAATTAAATCCATTACCTATATACATTAACACATCATATTAATATTTTATATATTATTTGAAAGTTGACATTCTGTTTGTATATACCATTCAGGTGGAGATAAATATTGGGGTGTCAATAATGGCGTAGGGAATCCAGTTGAACCCACTTGAGCAGTAGATGAACCTAAACTTCCAATAGAAGGTGTATGAGTATTATTTGCTGCAAAAGGAAATGGTTTTTGAGTACCAATTGGGTTTGCACATTTTCTCTGTATTTGTAATGTATATTGTGAAGAAGTTTGTGGAATATATAAATCTTTTGTATATTGTCCATTTGAATCAATAATATTATAAGATGTATATCTGGCATTTGTAGTGGAACAACCAGTACCACTACATCTTTTATAATAATGAATAAATTTCTCTGGTTTATTTGTATTATTTACAGTTATATTTTTGGCAGCTAATGTATCAATATATACTTGCTGACTTGTGTTGTCAGATAAATTACTATTTCCATAAACGGGTTGAACCCAATAATTTGGATATTGACCATTATTTATCCATTTATATTTCTTTTCCAACATTCCTTTTGTAGAGAGAACACTTGGTTTAATAAATCTAAATTGTTTTCCTCTAGTATCCACTTTAACATTTGGCATGTTAAATACAGGTTCTGATTTTGCATATCTTCCCAAATGACCTCCCCAACCAATTGGATGTTCTCCATAAAAGGGCGTTCCATTTACACTCATTGCATAACTTTTACCTACGTATCCTTGATTTCTCGTTCCTCCTTGCAATGAAAACCCACTTATTCCAAAGGGTAATGTATTATATTGCTTCTCTGGACCAAATGGTCCTTGACTAACCCAAAATCCACGTGTCGGCTTTCCACTTATTTTCACGCCTAAACCTGTAATAATACCTTTCTTTTTAAGCGTTTGAATAGACATATATATATTTATTATATTAATTCAATCAAACTTATTATATAAGTAATAATATATATTTCAACATAATATTTCATAAATCATAAATATTTTTCTTTTATTATAATCTTTTATTAAATTATTTTTTAAAAACCAATATATATTTGTATTTATTATATTGTGTAATTTATTATTTTCTTCTCTATATTTTTCTCCAAATAAACAAAAATAAATAAACAAAGCAAAAGAATAATTAAATGATAATTTATTTATTGAATTATTTGGAAGAGTATCTACTTTTATTAATTCAGGAGAACAATAATTATCTTTTGAAAATGGCATTTGTAGAGAAAAACATTTATTTTTTACAGGACAAATATGTTTTTCATTTATACAAATAAAATAAGAATTATTAATAATAATAATATCTTCTTGATGAAAAGAATAAAAACTATATCCTAATTTTTCTAATTGTTTCTGTTGTAAATATAAACAATAAATCATTTTTAATGTTAATTCATAACTTAGTTTTGAATTTAATCTCTCAACAGAAATTGCATTTATTTTTATTTCTAAAGTATTTATTATTTTATTAAAAAATGATAATTCTTGTATTGATTTTAATAAAACAACAAAATGATTTGTTATTTTTTCTTTATTTAATTTTATTGAAAAAAGGTCCTTATTTATTTTTGTTATATTTATCATTTGTGTTTTTATAAAATTATATAAAAACACATATTTTTTTAACGCAATCTTGGTTGACAAGAATGATTTGCACATCTCATGTATCCTCTCTTACAACGTGTCAATTGTCTTGATGGTTTTTTTCTTATAGGAACACATTTTGCTCCACACTTTCGTGTCTTTCTACGACAACGAGTTCTAGAATAAGGATCCGTCCTCATATAAGACATGGTTCGTGTATTTGCCATATATAATTACAACAGATAAAAAAATATATTAATTATTTTGTAAATATTTCCTTTTTTCAATTTTTTATAAAATTGAAAAGAAATTATAATTTATAAAAAAAGATATTTTACGAAAAAATGTTTTTCAACAACAAGGTTCGGTTTAACTTGTTATTTAAAACACACGATGATTCATCATTTGAATCAACAGAATGTTCTATTTGTTATGATGAAATAGAGAAAAATAATATAATTAAAACAGATTGTAATCATATTTATTGTATTCCTTGTTTTAAAACATATATTTTCATCAAAAGCAAAAATATAAATACAGATAAAATTCAATGTCCTTATTGTAGACAACACGTTAAAATGATTTCATTAGATAATGAAGAAGAACAACAATTTATAATGAATGAATATTGTTCATGTAAAAGTTTTAATATATTTGAACCATCCTCAGTATATGTATATACCGATTTATATTATATTGCAACAACAGGAGATATTTATTTGGAAGGTGATTTTAATACCGATACTAGAAATGATATTATCGTCATTTATCCAATTATTGTAAGTATTATATTATTTATATATGCATGTATCATAATATCAATAGATAATAATATTATAAAACAATTAATTAAGTTCTTAGGTATTGTTTTGGGAACTTGGTATTTATTTTATAGTTTATTGAAAAGATTTTATGAAATATCAATGATTGAATGTTATTTCATGGGTTGGGTTTCATTGTGTATTTTTGGAACTATATTAATTATTTATACTTGATCAGTTATTTCAAATGGTCTCATTAAATTACTAATAAATGGATTAATAGAATCAGGGTTTTGTAATGGTTTATAAAAAAAACTTGGAAACCATCTATTTTTAATAATATTTGCATTTTCTATTTCTTTTTTAAACATTTCATCAATTACAGAAAAGGCGGATTTTAATAATAATATTTCTCCCATATAATCTCTTTTTTGAGTTAATAAATCTGTCAATTGTGTTTTATCTTCTTCTGTTGGATTTATTTCTATCTGTTTCTCTATATAACTAATTTGATTTTTAATATTCATTAAAAATGTTATTTTTTTCTTTTTTATATCATCTATTTTTTTAATAATAGAGAAAATATTTGTATTATACATTATAGGATACATGTTTCTTATATTTGATGGAACGATAAATTGATTTGTTTCTTTGATTTCGGCAATTTTTTTCTCTACTTCATTTAATTTTTTCATTAATTCTATATCTAACAATATTTTATTATCTTGATAATGTGTATTTTGTGGATAACTTAAATTACTAAATAATAAAATAGAACCAGATGTAAATTCAATCGTACTTTGTAATTTATCATATTGATGTGCCGATATTTTATGTGCTTGAGATGCTGCATCCAATTTAAAATAATTAATCATTGCTAATAAAAATGCAATAATTGCATTGATAGAAGATAACGTGACAGAACCCCATTTACTACACAAAAAAAGTGAAGCAAATACAGTTGCACATGTAGATAATATAATAGAAGGCATCATTAATTTGTGTAAATTATAATCACAATAATCAGTTGCTTCCATATAAATAATTTTTTGGCCTTTTAAATAACTTGCCAATACATCAAACGAAGAAGAATATTCTTGATTCTTGGATGAATATTGAGAATTAAATCCATTCTCTACTTCTTTGTATGTAACTTTTTTATAATGTCGTTTTCCATATATATTTCCTTGAATTGTAATATCATCTTTAGTTTTATAAAAAGATTTATCTTCATCTGTATATTTTTCTTCATCTGTTTCTTCTACTGAAATAATGATTTCATCCATATAAGAAAAAAATATTAATTCATTTACAAATTAATATACTGTTTGACATTCCCCTCCATATATTAATCCCTGAACAGGATTTCCATTGTGATCTTTGGGTATAACCCATGCACATTTATTTGATCCACCATTTGTCCTTGCATAATTACAAGGACATTCTCCTCCTGATGATGTATATTGATTACAACTTTTTACAACGGTAGGTACAGTGTTGTCACAATTTGCACCAATTGGATTTGGTGGTGGTGGATTGTATGGTTTTCTTCTATTTACAAATCCTTCATATTGTATAACAAATATAAACAAACTAGATATAAATAATATTGCTAATAACCAAATACATATTTTTTTATTATTATACTTTTTCATATAATATATAATAATAAAAAAATGTTATCGTTTCCATAAAGATAACAATAGAATTATAATTATAATTAATAAAATATATTGTACGAATGAAACATAAATATTTACATTATATTGATTTGTCTTGTTACTTAAATCTGGATTTGTTGTATCTCCTCCAATTGGATAAGATGGATTTGTATGTATAGGATAAACGTATATCTTTTTGCTTAAATCTGGATTTGTTGTATCTCCTCCAATTGGATAAGATGGATTATTGCTAAAATTTTCATATTTACTTGTGAATAAAAATGAAAATAAAATTATGATTAATATTAAAACTATAATAATCATTATTTTTTTCATATATATAATATAATTATTTTTTTACATTCATAATAATGTCGTATGATTGAATATTATAATCTTTTTCTACAAAAAAGATATCCTTGTGCCGTTCTACCTACATTTCCTACGCCAGAATGTGGTGCAGAAATATAATTATGATTATATGTATAACATAAAGTATTATTACAATTATTAACAACTCCTGTTTGTGGAACATATACATTTAATGTGCTATAGTTTGTTGCTCTTGTATAAGGTGACAAACGAACAGGCATATATAATATTTATATTTTAATTTTTACCACAACCACATGATGCACTTGGTGAATTCACATAATTTACCATTGATCCACGAAACATTATAGGTTTATTTTGTTTAGAATATTTATTTTGTGAAGAAATGAGATTACTTACCATTATATTATTATAATTTTGACTTCCATTTAATGATTCTAGAGAGATTCCAATTTGTTGATTACGAAAATGATTGCGTTTACTAAATAAATTAAATTGTATCATTTTTACATTATATAAATATTATTAACATGAATTTTTATTTATAATAATTTCTTTGCACAAGGATCATTACATAACAATGCATCACGATAAGGAAAAAGGTTTGAAAATTTAACTAAACGAGACGCTTGATATAAAGTTGAATAATCATATGTTTGTGTAAATGGTGTATCTGTAAAATAAACCAATAATAAATCATTTGTTACAATATTTGTAACAATACCAGGTGAATATACCTTTTTCTTTGAATCGTATTCCATTACTCTTGTTCCTACAGGATAAATAGTGGTTTTTAATTTATTCTCTATATCATTAATTTTATATATTCTCTTTTCATTTTCAAAATATCCAGGATAAGGTTTTGTATTACAAATATTACATCCAGTCACAATAGATGTTTTCATTGTTTTTGCTCCATAAATAGGAGTTGCTCTATTAAATGGAATACGTGTTCCATATTGATAAGGAACAATACCTCTACGAAGATTTTTCTCTCCTTTTAATCTTCCTAAATAACGATAATATGAATTATGTTTTATATCAACACCAACACCACCTGGTGTTAAGGCTCCAGGTCTTAATCTTGTTTGCGTATGTCTCAAACTACTTGGATGATAAAAACTTCCTTGAGAAGATGCACTGTTTGTTTGATAATGTCTAATTGCTCTATCACTCATTTGATTCCAATTTTGTTTATCAAATCGTGTTGGATATTGATATATATTCAAAGCAGATATATTATCATTATATAATGAAGAAGAAACACCTGTTGTATTTTGAATATTTTTTTGAATTTGATATTGAAAAGCAGGATCAGTAGAAGTTAAATAAAAAGTAGGAGAAACAGGTTTGAATATTTTAAAAAAACTAATACCTTTATTATTATTATACGATTCCATATATAAGAACAAGATTATTTACCATAATGATAATTTAGCGTTAAATAAATAATAAACCTTACCTAATAAAAATAACATTTTTACATGAATAATTGTATTGCTTTAATTATGATAAGTATTTAAAAATTGAATAAAATATATTATAAATAATGAATTTAGAAACAATAATGAGTTTAAACACAATTTCTTGTCCATTTTGTTTAAAAGAATATAATTTGAAAAAGAAAAAGGAATATGATAAACATGTTCTTATTTGTGAATTCCTATCAGACAAGAATTTAAAAGAAGATGAAGATATAGAAAATATTCCTTCTCCATTAAAAATGTATAAAATGATAAAAGAATTAGTGTTGCAAAATAAAAAATTACAAGATAAAGTAAATGATTTGGAAAAAATAATTCATAAAGGTTCGTTAAAGAAAATTGATATTTTGATTTCTCTTAACTCAAATGTAGAGAAACCTAAATATACTTATAGAGAATGGTTATCTAATTTGACAATTCAAGAAGAAGATATAAATAATTTAATTAGTGATAATATATCCAACGTTTGTCATTTAATTTTATCTCGTTACATTGAAGATTGTGGAAAAGAAAATATACCTATTTTCTCTAGCGAACAGAAAAAAAATACTATTTATATTTATAATATTTCTCCGTTAGAAACAGAAAATACAAGTCCTGGAACAAGTCCATCTACTTGTAGTTTTCTTGATTCTAATCCAAGATGGATAAAAATGGATGTAGAGAATTTCATGTTATTAATAAAAACATTATATCAATACATGTTAAAAGTTTTCCATTATAAATGGAAAGAAAACAATCAACATATTAATCATTATGAAGATATTGAATCCAGAATCATGCAAAAAATAACAAATATTAATATTGAAAATTATAATGATGTAAATAATCGTAAAATATTTAATCAGTTATATACTTGTACATCAATGTCATTATAATTGATAATAAATATCTATAAATGGTTTTGTAAAATCAACATCAGTTGAAGTTTTATAACTTTTTATTATTTTTCTTGACAAGCGTTCTGCAAATTGTAATTTATTTTTTGTTCTATTTTCTGTTCTCAACTTGTTGGTTATTGTCCATACATAATATTCATCATTAAATATCCAAAATTTAATAATACATGTTCTATAAGTTTTTTCATCTACATGAATTACCAAATAATATACATGATTATTACGATTATATAAAATATCTCCAACTTTAAGAGATTTTAAGATTCTTTCTTTTTGAACCATTTCTTTTTTCTTGTCTTCTAATAAATACTGGAATGCAATTGGAATATTCTTTTTTTCTCTATAATTTGTGATTATAGAGAAAATTAATTTATTAACTATTTCTTCTTGATTCATTTTACTTCTTCCACGAAATTCTAATCTACCACAACAACTTTGTATTAATAAAGGATCACGATTATTACAACATAAATATTTATCAATCATTTCTATTAAAAATTTATTTCCATATTTTTTTTGTATATTTTGTAAATAAAATTCAATCCAAAATGGGGTAAATGATAATATATAATTTCCAATTGTTCGTGGCAACATACCAATACATTCATCCAAACTTGGAACTTGATAAACAACAATTTCTTTAGGGGCAAACCTACCCATTGATGATGATGACATTGATGATGATGGTTCCCTGTAGCAAAAGATGGTTTCAATTCTTCTTGGGAAAGACATTTTTTTTGGAAAATTGTTTTTCTTGGTTCGTCAATAAATATTTTTTAACTTGAAATAATCGTTTCAATTTTATAATTGATAATATTTTTTATAATTTATAATATTTTTCCATAAAATCATTTAATAAATAAATAGGAATATTTAATTTGGTTGCTTCTTTTATTTTGTTATTACCATTATTTAAAGAAGTAATTACAAGATATGTTTTATTACTAATAGTATTTCCTATCATTGCTCCAACACTTTCAATCCATTTTTTCAAATTTGCATCTCTAAAACCTGTAATGACTATATTTTTTTTATACAATTCATGTTTTATTATTATATTTTCTTTTTTTGTAGAGAAAAGTTGATTGATTTTATTTTTATCCAATATTTTTTCACAAAAATCAAAAAATATAGGTAATCTTTCTACAAAATCTGTTGCCGATTTTAAAGACATTCCTTTTATTTTCGTAATCTTGTTTATTTTCTCTACATTAGACAAATCTTTATTTAATATTTCAGGAATATTATCCAAAATTAATCTTATTTTATTTATACTTGTTCCACGAACAAATATATTAGACGCAGCCATCAATTCTTCTAATCCAACATTTTCTAGACTTTTTTTTATTCCATCATGTATTTTATTTGCCATTTTTTCTTGAAATCCATTGATTTCCAAATAATCTTTTACTTTTAAATCAACTATTTTTTCTATTGAATCATGTCCTTTTTCTATTATTTTTTTAACAATTCCTTCAGATATATCTTCTACACCAATCGTTTTTAAAAATAAAACTATTTTCTTTTTCTTTACCATTTCATTATCTAAATCTTCCAATATAATATCAATTTGACTCTCACTCCATTTATATAAAACATCAGGCATTTTTCCTTCCTTTGAAAAAGATTTTATTTCTAATATATGTGGAATCACTTCTCCACTTCGTATAATGGATAATTTTGAACCTGTATTTATTTTATTATTTTTTATATATGCTCCATTAAACCCATTTAAATATGAAATTTTTACATTTCCAATCATTAATGGTTCTATCTCTATTCTCGGTTTTAAATATCCATCTTTACTTGCTTCCCAAATAACATCTTTTACAATTGCTTCCTTTATTTGTTCATCTAATATCATTTTATAGGCAAATGAATGTTCTGGATTTCCTATTTTTCTTTCATATATATCATTATTTGTTATTATGATTCCATCTATTTCATAAATATAATTCTTTTTAAGAAAAAGAATTTCTTCTTTTAATAATTCTTCAGTAATCAACTCTTTCTCTATATGATACACTAATTCAAAATTACAATTTCTTAAATATTGCAATTGATTCAATGGAGTTAGAATAGGTTGTATCAATTCATATATTACAAAATGAACATCATTTATCCTTTCGTTTATATTTTTTGTGTTTATAATTCCTGATACTAAATTACGTATATTTGAAAACTCATTTTCATATTTTTCTTTGAATAAATCTTTTGATATAATAAATTCACCACGAATAATTATATCTTGATTTAAATTAGGTATTTTCAAAAAAGGAATGAGATGACTAATATCTTTTCCAAAAAAACCATCTCCTCTTGTATATAATTTCTCCAAATTATTTTCTTTTACATATAATCCTGAAACACCATCCAACTTGGCAGAAATAATATATTGTCCTTTGTATTTTTTTAACCAATTTGATAAATCATTTGTTTCTGGTTTTATTTTATTCATAGAACCCATAAATATAGGCAAAGATACCTTTTCATTGGATTTTATAGGCGACCCTATACTTTTAAAATAAGAATGATTACTAAAATTATTTTTTGCATAATCTCTCAAGACATCATATTCTAAATCATTTAATAACAATAATTTATCTTCTTGACAATTATAATATTGATTATCCAAATATTTTAACATTTTTATTATTTTTTCTTCTTGTAATGAAAGAATGGATTTTAATCCATTCTTTTTATAAAGTTTTATTATATCTATTTCATCTATTTCATTTATTTTATACATGTTAATAATAATTATATAATTATATTAAATCATTATTAACGAGAAAACTGAAATAATTTATTTAAAACTGGAATAGATTGATTTATATTATTTATTGTTAAAGGATTTGAAAATAATAATTTCTTTGATTTAATATTATTAATTCTTTCTTTTTCTTTCATTTTTTCAAGATATTGTAGTTGAAGTAACCTTCTATACTGTTTTTTAGTCATTGGTTGAGCTTGTGTTATATTTTTTTCTTGGATATTTTGATTTTTTACATTTTGATTTTGATTTTGATATTGATTATTTTGATTTTGATATTGATTATTTTGATTTTGATATTGATTATTTTGATATGTTTTTTGATTAGTATATGTTTTTTGATTGGTATATGTTTTTTGATTGGTATATGTATTTTGATATGTATTTTGATTGGTATATGTATTCTCATCTATTTTTTTATTGTATAATTCTAATTTTCCATTATTTAATTTAAATCCCATATTTGACAATAAATCATCATATGATATTTGTTTTCTTTTATTTTTAGTATTATTATTTGTAATATCCTTTTCTTGAATATTTAATTCCATAATATATTATATGTCTAAAAATTATAAAAGTTTATCTTTATCTGAAAATTATGATTCCAGAACAGGATTTACAACAATAAATGGATTATATAATAACAATGGGAATGGGGTATTATTTAATGAAATAATTAAAGGAACCCCTAATCCTATTGATTTACAAGAAGAATTAAAAAATGATTTTTTATCTCTACAATTTGATAATATTTTAAATAATAATACGTTTTTTAATAAAAATGACATGATTCAATTTAATGTTCAAAAAAGAAAAAAAACATCAAAGAAAAACAAAACAAAAAGAAAAAAGATAATATCCAAGTAATAAAGAAAAAAAATTTATATTTAATAATCATAATTATATGAGTCAATCTTTTAGAAGATATGGAGGATTAAATTATGCTTCTTCTAACAATATTGTTAGAAATCATTATTGTAATAATGATAATTTAACCATTTCTGAAAAAATAGGATTATTGAATTCTAAAATATTAGCTGAAAGTCACATTGATATGAGTGGTAATTCTTTATTAGGAGTAAATGAAATATATTTTTACAATGGAACTGTATTTAATGGAATATTACCAACTGGAATGACTGGAACAGGAGGAAATGGAGACACCGGACCCACAGGTCCAGCAGGACCACCAGACGGTCCAACTGGACCAAAAGGAATAACAGGTGATAAAGGTCCTACAGGCGATCAAGGAACAGGTGATAAAGGTATTACTGGTGATAAAGGTCCTACAGGCGATAAAGGTCCTACAGGTGATAAAGGTCCTACAGGTGATAAAGGTCCTACAGGCGATAAAGGTCCTACAGGTGATAAAGGTCCTACAGGTGATAAAGGTCCTACAGGTGATAAAGGTCCTACAGG
>Ga0214923_10003566_pt1 | contig 19416 bp, 16 predicted proteins | sample LL1510_MetaG_FD_177993 | JGI IMG/M metagenome (GOLD analysis project Ga0214923, IMG submission 177993) | Freshwater microbial communities from Lake Lanier, Atlanta, Georgia, United States - LL-1510 | ecosystem: Environmental > Aquatic > Freshwater > Lake | place: USA: Georgia | collected...
GGCGCATGTTCGGCGACATAGGTGGCAGCACCACCGTATTCACCACCCAAAGCCAAGCCTTGCAGCAACCGCAATCCAATCAAGATGACCGGCGCAGCCACGCCAATGCTCGCGTAACCAGGCAGCACACCGACGATGAAGGTCGACAAACCCATGATCAAGATGGTCACCAAAAAGGTGTATTTGCGCCCGATCATGTCACCCAAGCGGCCAAAGAAAATGGCGCCAAAGGGACGCACGATGAAGCCAGCAGCAAAAGCCAGCAATGCAAAAATGAAGGCCGAACCAGCATCCAAGCCGCTGAAAAACTGCTTGGCAATGATGGCGGCGAGTGAACCATATAGATAGAAGTCATACCACTCGAACACGGTGCCGAGGGAGGACGCAAAGATGACTTTTTTCTCTTCCGACGACATGGGTCGGTCTTCATGCACGATGGCCATTGGGGTCTCCTGGTGATGCCCGCCTGAAGGAGGGTTTGTTGGCATTTTCAAGCCAAGTGCTTGCCTGCGACTGACTTCAAACTGAATGCGCGCTGACAACTTAAGTGCAAACCCGCGCCCATCTTTTCACAATATGGATTAAGGACGTTTGGCAGCTAACGTTCGCGGCAAAGCCGAACTGTCATTCCAGGCGCTGCCTTGAAACCATGCGCCGCCCGTCAGGTAATCACGCAGCATGGGCAAGGCGTCTAAACCCCAAAACAACTTGCCGTCCACCGCGAAGGTCGGCACACCAAACACGCCCGCCTCCACGGCGACTTGTGTGGCTTGGCGCAATTGGTTTTTCACGTCGTCCGAATTCGGGTCGCGTGTTGGCGCCAAGCGGCTTTGCAATTCAGCCAATCGCTCGGGGTCAGCGGCCTCCAAACCCTCGGCCCAGACATGGTGCAACATCTGTTCACACTGGAAACGATTGGGTTGGCCTTGCTCATTCAATGCCGTGGCCAAGCGCAGCATGCCCAAGGGGTTATAGGGATGGCTGGCAGGCATGCGCAAGGCGCAACCCTGCTGTGCCCCCAACCACTGGACATGGCGATAGGTCCACTCGCGTTTGCCTGGAATTTCAGCCGGCCCCAGTTGCCCATGGTGCTGCAATATCGCGCCCAACAAAATGGGTTGGTAGGTAACTTGGTGACTCAAGCCCTGCAAAGCCTGTGGCAAGGCATGAAAGGCCAATTGGGCATAAGGGCTGATGAAGTCCAGGTAAAAAGTGAGTTGGTGCATTCAAGTGCTTGATTCAAAATGTTGGTCAATGCGTTGGCCCACACGAGTCCAAACCTGCCTTTGCTGTTGTGGGCTGGAAGCAGCCCATTGAGCGATCTCGTGCAAGGAGCGCAAGCACCCCCAGCATTCGTCCGCATTGTCTTGCATCACACAAATAGACATGCATGGCGAGGCGCAGGCCTGGTCAGCTGGGGTCTGCTGCACGAGTTGCCAGCGTTGGCGCAAAGCCGACCAGGGGGTGAATGCTTGGGTCATGCCTGACAGCTTACACGTTAAGTCGCAGCAACGGTGCGCCTTCGTTCACCTGCTCGCCTGGGGCGAACAAGAGTTCGGCAACGGTCCCTGCAGTCGGTGCCGCCACGGTGTGCTCCATCTTCATGGCTTCCATCACCGCCAACGCTTGCCCAGCTGTGACTTTGTCGCCGACATTGACCGCGTAGGACAATAATTTGCCAGGCATCGGCGCAGACAAGTTGCCGCCCACCGCTGCATGGGTTGCGTCATGGGCCAACGGGTTAGCCCAGCTCACGCTGCTGCTGCCTGCATCGGTAAACACATGCATCACACCTTGTACCTGGTCGACCTGCGCCGTCCAGCGGTGCGACGCCCATGCCATTCGCCAGGCATGGCCATGGCGTTGCCACACCAAGTCGCCCAGTTGTTCTTCCACGCGCAGTTGCACACCGCCATGGTTGTGGCGAATCAACTCAGCTTGCACCGACTGTTCACCCACCATGAAAACCATGGGGCGGCGACTCACGCCTTGCAACACCCAGCCATCGTTTCTGGCTAAGGGGTCTGTCCACGCCAAAGACGGCGCTTGCTCAGCATGCAGTTGTTGCACAACGGCCGAGGCCACCGCCAGCGCAACAGGCAAGGCTTGCTGGTTGAACAACACCGCTTTCTCCCTCTCGATCAAAGCGGTGTCCAAATTGGCCTGCACAAAAGAAGGGCTGCGAATGACCTGCCTGAGAAAGCTGGTGTTGTTGGCCACGCCAACGATATGCAACTCAGACAAAGCCTGGTCCAGGCGCGCCAATGCTTGGGCGCGGGTATCGCCATGCACGATCAGCTTGGCGATCATCGAGTCGTAGTGCGGGCTGATGTCGTCGCCTTGTCCCACGCCACTGTCCAAACGCACCTCGCCCACCTCAAAACGGCTGGCGACCGGGGTGCGCATCACATGCAAATGTCCGGTGGCGGGCAAGAATTGGTTATCAGGCGTCTCGGCGCAAATGCGCGCTTCGATGGCATGCCCTTGCACACGCACTTGCTCCTGCGTCAGCGGCAAGGATTCGCCCGCGGCGATGCGCAACTGCCACTCAACCAGGTCCAAACCCGTCACGGCCTCGGTAACCGGGTGCTCGACTTGCAAGCGGGTGTTCATTTCCATGAAGAAAAAATCCATGCCTCGATCGGTTTGCTCAACGATGAACTCGACCGTGCCTGCACCGACATAATGGACTGATTTGGCCGCGGCCACCGCGGCCGCGCCCATGCGCTCGCGCATGGATGGGCTCAGGCCAGGTGCCGGTGACTCCTCGAGCACTTTTTGGTGACGCCTTTGCACCGAGCAATCCCGCTCGTGCAAATGGATGGTGTTGCCATGGTTGTCGCCAAACACCTGTATTTCGATATGCCGGGGCCGTTGCACGTATTTTTCAATTAACACCGCGTCATTGCCAAAGCTGTTGCGGGCTTCGCGCTGACAAGCGGCCAGGCCTTCTTCAAAGTCAGCGGCTTGGTTCACGATACGCATGCCTTTGCCTCCGCCGCCGGCGCTGGCTTTGATCAACACTGGAAAGCCGATGGCTTGCGCAGCATCGGCCAATATGGTTGGGTCTTGGTCTGCGCCGTGGTAGCCAGGCACCAGCGGAACACCAGCTTTTTCCATTAATTGTTTGGAAGCTGATTTCAAACCCATGGCTTTGATCGACCTTGAGGACGGGCCAATGAATACCAGGCCCGCCTTGACACAGGCGTCGGCAAAGTCGGCATTTTCGCTCAAAAAACCATAGCCCGGGTGAACCGCTTGCACGCTGGTTTGCAGCGCGGCTTGCAAAATGCGCTGCCACTGCAAATAACTGTCCTGCGGCGCAGCACCACCGATATGCAGCGCCTCATCACAGGCCAGCACGTGTGCGGCTTGCGCATCCGCGTCAGAATAGACGGCCACGCTGCGAATCCCCAATCGCCGGGCAGTGGCCGCCACACGGCAGGCAATTTCACCGCGGTTGGCGATCAGGATTTTGCTGAACATGTTCAGTAACGTTTGGCGACTTCTTCGAGCATCACTTCGGTGGCGCCGCCACCGATGGCCAACACCCGCGCATCACGCCACAAGCGCTCGATCGGCGCTTCACGCATATAGCCCATGCCGCCCCAGAACTGCTGGCAACCGCCCACCACCTCGTTGACCAACTCACCAGTGAGTGACTTGAGCATGGACACCTCTTGCACGATGTCGTGGTCTTGGGTGACCGACCAGGCGCAGTGGTACATGAATTGGCGTGCGGCACGTGTTTTGGCATCGAGCATGGCGATGCGCTGACGGATATGCTGCATGTCCCACAACGCTTTGCCAAAGGCTTGGCGTTGGCGCACATAGTCCAGCGTCAATGCAATGGCGCGTTGGCAATGCCCCACCGCCATGGCAGCCAAGGCAATGCGCTCGGTTTGCAGGTTTTTCATGAGGGCGTAAAAGCCCTTGTCTTGCTCACCCAGCAGGGCTTCAGGCCCCAAGCGCACGTTGTCGAGCACCAACTCGGCGGTGTCCGAACACAGCCAGCCGGTTTTGTCCAAAGAACGCCCTACACTGAAACCAGGTGTGCCTTTTTCAACGATGAACATCGACATCTGGTGTTTACCTGGACCGGTTTTGGCCGCCACGAAATACAAGTTGGCATGCACACCATTGGTGATGAAGATCTTGCTGCCATTGAGCACCCAGCCGTCGCCCTCTTTTTTCGCGGTGCTGCGCATGCCAGCTAAATCCGATCCCGCGCCTGGTTCGGTCATGGCCACGGCACTGATGGTGTCACCGGCGATGATGCCAGGCATGTATTTGGCCTTCTGCGCTGCACTGCCCGCATGGTGCAAATGCGGTGAAGCCATGTCGGTGTGTACCAAGACACTGACGATGAAGCCGGCAAAGGTCGATTGCGACAGCGCTTCGGCAAACACCAGGTTGGTCAAAGCATCGGCCTCGGCGCCACCGTACTCGCTTTCATACATCAGGCCAAAAAAGCCAGCCTCGCCCATTTTTTTCAAGACCTCGCGTGGCACCTTGCCGGTTTTTTCCCATTCGAGTCCATGAGGCTCAACTTCACGCTCTAGAAAGCGTTGCATTTGGTCGCGCAGGGTTTGGTGTTCAGGCAAGTGGTAGATGTGGTTCATGGCAAGGATCAGAAAAATTACATGCGAAAAACACCAAAGCGGGTGTCTGGAATTGGAGCGTTCAGTGAAGCCGAGAGCGCCAAAGCCAATACCCTGCGGGTGTCTGCGGGATCGATCACTCCGTCATCCCACAAACGGGCGCTGGCGTAATAAGGATGAGACTGGTGGGCGAATTGGTCCAGCAAGGGTTGTTTGAACGCCGCTTCTTCCTCGGCGCTCCAAGCGCCCCCTTTGGCTTCGATGCCATCGCGGCGCACCGTGGCCAGCACGCTCGCGGCCTGCTCGCCGCCCATGACGCAAATGCGCGCGTTGGGCCACATCCACAAAAACCTGGGGTTAAAGGCCCGCCCGCACATGCCGTAGTTGCCCGCGCCATAGCTGCCGCCAATGATGACGGTGAACTTGGGCACTTGGGCGCTGGCCACCGCGGTCACCATCTTGGCACCGTGGCGGGCGATGCCTTCGTTTTCATATTTGCGCCCGACCATAAAGCCAGTGATGTTTTGCAAAAACACCAACGGGATTTTGCGCTGACAACACAGTTCGATGAAGTGCGCGCCTTTTTGCGCCGACTCGGAAAACAAGACCCCGTTATTGGCCACGATGCCCACCGGCATGCCCTCAATATGGGCAAAGCCGCAGACCAAGGTGCTGCCAAACCGCGGCTTGAATTCGTGTAACTCAGATCCATCAACCACGCGGGCGATGATTTCGCGCACGTCATAAGGCTTCTTGGTGTCGGTCGGGATCACGCCGTGCAACTCCTGCACGTCATACAGCGGCGGACGTGACGCTTGCACCGCCATGCCAATGTGCTTTTGGTGGTTCAATCGCGCCACCGCTTCACGCGCCAGCGCGAGCGCATGGGCATCGTTGTCGGCCAAATGGTCGGCCACGCCCGACAAGCGGGTGTGCACATCGCCGCCGCCCAGGTCTTCAGCACTCACGATTTCGCCAATGGCAGCCTTGACCAATGGCGGCCCACCCAAAAAGATGGTGCCTTGGTTTTTCACGATGATGGTTTCATCGCTCATGGCCGGCACATACGCGCCGCCAGCGGTGCAACTGCCCATCACCACCGCGATCTGCGCAATGCCTTGGGCACTCATGTTGGCTTGGTTGAAGAAAATGCGGCCAAAGTGTTCTTTGTCCGGAAACACCTCATCCTGGTTGGGCAAATTCGCGCCGCCTGAGTCAACCAGGTAAATACAGGGCAATTGGTTTTGCTGGGCGATCTCTTGGGCCCGCAGGTGTTTTTTCACGGTCATGGGGTAATAGGTGCCGCCCTTGACCGTGGCATCGTTGCAAACGATGACACAGTCGACCCCACTGACCCGACCCAAGCCCGCAATCACTCCAGCACAAGGCGCGTCACCGTTATACATGCCGTGGGCGGCCAAGGGGCTGAATTCCAGAAATGGGGCGCCCGGGTCGAGCAACAAAGCCACCCGTTCGCGCGGCGGTAATTTACCGCGCGCCAATTGCTTGGCCCGCGCGGCTTCGCCGCCGCCTTGGGCGCTGGCTTGCAGCTGCAGACGCAAATCATCCACCATGGCTTGCATGGCCTGGGCATTGGCCTGAAAGGCGGCCGATCGGGGTGACAGTTGACTCGCCAGTGCGCTCATGTGCAAACCCTTGTGGGGCGGAAAATTGATTGACGTTGACGTAACGTCAATTTAACAGATCCATGCCATCTGCTCTGCCACAGGGGCTAAAGGCCGGAGGGCTTTGGCTTACATCAACTCGAGCGCCATGGCCGTGCCTTCGCCTCCACCGATGCACAGCGTGGCCAAGCCTTTTTTCAGGCCCTTGGCTTGCAAGGCGTGTATCAGGGTGACGATGATGCGGGCACCGGATGCGCCAATGGGGTGACCCAATGCGCAAGCGCCGCCATGGATGTTGAGGATCTCATGTGGCACCTTGAGTTCGTGCATCAACGCCATGGGAACCACAGCAAAAGCTTCGTTGACTTCCCACAGATCGACATCGCCGACCTTCCAGCCAGCGCGGGCCAAGGCCTGTTGGGTGGCGCCGACCGGGGCGGTGGTGAACCACTCGGGCTCTTGGGCAAAGGTGGCGTGACTGACGATACGGGCCAAGGGTTTGGCGCCAAGCCGATGGGCGGTGCTTTCGCGCATCATCACCAAGGCGGCCGCGCCATCGTTGATAGAGGAGCTGGAAGCGGCGGTGATGGTGCCGTCCTTTTTGAAAGCGGGTCGCAAACTGGTGATCTTGTCGAGCTTGACCTTGCCTGGACCTTCGTCGATGCTGACCACGCGGTCACCCGCTCGCTCTTTGACAGTGACGGGCGTGATTTCCGTGGCAAATGCCCCCGACGCGGTCGCCGCTTTGGCCCGCTCCACGCTGGTCGTGGCAAACTGATCTTGTGCCTCCCGGCTGAAGTTGTATTTGGCTGCACAGTCTTCACCGAAAGTGCCCATGGAGCGTCCTGCTTCATAAGCGTCTTCCAAACCATCGAGCATCATGTGGTCAAGGATTTTGTCGTGTCCCATGCGGTAACCACCTCGTCCCTTAAGGATCAGGTAAGGGGCATTGGTCATGCTTTCCATGCCACCGGCCACCAGCACCTCCTGGGTACCGGCTTGCAACATGTCATGCGCAAACATCGCGGCGCGCATGCCAGAGCCACACATCTTGGACAAGGTGACGGCGCCAGCGCTTTTTGGCAGGCCGCCCTTGAAAGCGGCTTGGCGGGCAGGCGCCTGGCCCTGACCAGCGATCAAACAATTGCCAAATATCACTTCAGTGACCGCATCTGGGGCAATGCCGGCACGTTGCACCGCAGCAGCAATGGCGGCACCACCCAGGTCATGGGCAGCCAAAGCGGAAAAATCACCTTGAAAACTGCCCATAGGGGTACGAACCGCTCCTGCGATCACGATAGCGTCTGACATGTCTTTCTCCTCATTTTGAATATCACGGTGGGTTTGAACGGATCATCCGTTGCACGGCAAAGCGCTTGTCAGCGTCATAGGGAAACACATCATAGACATGCCCTTGGCTGATTTTCTCTTTGTGACCTTGCCAAAAGCTTGCGTCCAGCAAATCGGCATGGTGCCTCATGAATACCGATCGCACTGCTGGATTGCCAAGCAAAAACGGACCAAACGTCTCGGGAAAGACATCGCGTGGGCCCACGTGATACCAAATCTCCCCGGACATTTCGTCCTCCTCGCTACGCGGTGGTGGCACCCGTCTGAAGTTGCAGTCGGTGACGTACTCGATCTCGTCATAGTCGTAAAACACCACCTTGCCATGGCGGGTGACGCCAAAGTTTTTCCACAGCATGTCGCCTGGGAAGATATTGGCTGCCACCAAATCTTTGATCGCATTGCCATACTCAAGCACCACACGCTCCATTTGAGCCTGCGCTTTGGGATTGTCTAGTCCAGTGTCGAACACCTCTTGCAAGTAGATGTTCAAGGGAATCATGCGCCGCTCGATGTAGGCATGCTTGATCACCACCTCTTGATGGCCGTCAGGGGTTGCGTTGATTTCAATTTGGCTTGGCGCGAATTTCTGGATTTCGGCAATCAACTCGTCCTCGAAGCGCTCGCGTGGAAAGGCCACGTTGCTGTACTCCAAGGTGTCAGCCATTCGGCCAACCCGGTCGTGTTGTTTCACCAGCATGTATTTGCCCTGGATTTGCTCTCGGCTGGTGTCTTTTTGAGGCGGATAAAAGTCTTTGATGACCTTGAACACGTAGGGAAAGGAAGGTTGGTCAAACACCAACATGACCATGCCTTTAATGCCTGGTGCAATGCGGAACTTATCAGTGCTGTGACGCTGGTGGTAGAGCAAATCCCTATAAAACAAGGTTTTGCCCTGCTTAGCCAAACCAAGCGCGTTGTAAATTTCGGCACGCGGTTTACGAGGCATCATGCTGCGCAAAAATTGCACATAGGCCGAGGGGATATCCATGTCCACCAAGAAATAGGCGCGGGCAAAACTAAACAGCATCAGCAAATCGTCCTCGCCAAACAAAGCCGCGTCGATCAACAAATGTCCTTGGCGGTTGTGCAAGATGGGCAGAGCAAAGGGAATTTCCTGAAAGCCGTTGATCACTTTGCCAACGATGTACGCCCCCTTGTTGCGAAAAAACAGGTTCGACAGCACCTGAACCTGGAAATTTGCGCGCAAGCGGGTGTTGTCCAGACGGTTTTGCACATTGCGCAAGATGTCAGCCACGTCGCGCTCAAGGTCTTCAAACGGGCATTCCAACTGAAAATACCGCACCATTTGCCCAATGATGTTGCCCAGGTTGTGTTCGGATGGGTACCATGCTTTGTAGGTTGGCACTGCGCCTGCTTCGTCGTTTTCAATGTATTCGGTACTGACCGCCGGGCGCACAAAGATGAATTCGTTTTGGAAATAGCTTCGGTCAAGGATCTTGGTGGTGACCGAATTGAAAAAGGTTTCCGCTAATTCCGGCTGGAAATGGTCCACCAGCAAGCCGATGTAATGCAACTTCACTTGTTGCCAAATTTCTTTGGGCTGGGCTTCGGCGTGGTGTTCATTTTCCAAGCGATCGCAGCACTCTTTCACCCGCAAATCATAAAACTCTATCCGCTCGCGTTGTGCCCGCCGTTGGCCATGCCAGTCTTGTTGCTCGAAGCGACTTTTGGCCAGCGAAGACTCCAGGCGAAACAATGCGTAATGCCGGTTGAAACCATCCATCATCGCTTTGGCAATGTCATAAGCTATGGAGGAATCTAAGCGGGGTGGAAACATGGCTTTGCGCCTCAAGGGTTACCGCGAGGATAGCGTTTGAAGGCATGGCGAAAAACATCGACCACTTCCTCTGCACGACTCATGGTAACCTGCAAATCTTTCAACAGACCGTCGCTCAATCCATAAATCCAGCCGTGAATGCTGATGTGTTGGTTACGCGCCCAGGCATCTTGCATCACACTGGACAAGGCCACGTTTCCAACCTGCTCAATCACGTTCATTTCACACAGCACGGCCTCCATCTCGTCTTGGGGCAAATGGTTCAGCCGCTGGCGATGGCGCAAATGCACATTTGAGACATGGCGCAGCCAATTGTCGGCCAAGCCAATCCGAGAACCACGCGCAGCTGCCAACACACCACCACAGCCGTAATGCCCAACCACCATGATGTGCTCGACCTTGAGGTGTTCGACCGCGAATTGGATCACCGACAACGCATTCAAGTCGGAATGCACCACCAGATTGGCTACATTGCGGTGAACGAAGACTTCGCCCGGGTCCAGGCCAATGATTTCATTGGCTGGCACCCGACTGTCTGAGCAACCGATCCATAGGTATTTTGGGGACTGCTGCTTAGCCAGTCGCTCAAAGAAACCAGGTCGTTCTTGCGACATGCGGTTAGCCCAGTCGCGGTTGTTGTCGAGCAAAGAAGTGATGGAAGCTTTCATCTGTCAATCCCGTTCGTCGGCTTTGTGCTTGGCCATCAATTGCTTAGCCTCACGTTCATGTTGTTTCACTTCGTCCAAATTGGCCTGAATCTCTTGCATTTGCAACTCTAGCTGTTTGCGGTGCTCTGCCAGCACCGAGATAAATTTTTGCAACTGCGGTATGGTGTCGCGCGGGCTGTCGTACATGTCAATGATGTCCTTGGCCTCGGTCAGTGACAAGCCCAGGCGCTTGGCCCGCAGAGTCAAACGCAACCTGGCGCGCTCACGCGAACTGTAGATCCGGTTGCGTCCACCCGGACCATCTCTTTCCGGTCGCAGCAGACCCATGTCTTCGTAAAAGCGAATGGCACGGGTGGTCAGGTCAAACTCTTTGGCCAGTTCACGGATGGTGTATTGGGTCGCCATGGGACAATTGACGTTTACGTAAACGTTAATTATCTAACAAAATTCCCCCAAGAAACTGAGCCAAACACATTTGCACCGGTTGCGTCACGCAGGCGACTTGAGTTGAAACAGGAAAAGTGACGGCATGCAACGCTTCAACCCCAAGGCGGCAATAACTCGTCCTTGAGTTGTGCACGGCGCTCGGCGTAGTCTGGCACCACGGCACGCACCGTATCCCAGAACAAAGGGCTGTGGTCCATCACCCGCAAGTGGCTGAGTTCATGGACCACGACATAGTCGATGATGTCTTGTTTGAAATGCACCAACCGCCAATTCAAGCGAATCGAACCATCGGCGCTGGCCATCCCCCATCGGGTGCTGGCATTGCTCAAAGAGAGCTTTTTCCAGTGTACGCCCAAGCCTGGCGCAAAGTGGTTCAAGCGGGCGGTGAAGTGGTGTTTGGCTTGCTGCATCAACCAGGCTTGGACCGCGTCTCGAATTTGTTTTTCACTCGCGGTTTGTGAGACCGCCACCCGCAACACACGGGGGCCATTTGGCATGTCTGGCGTCACCTCCTGCAAATGCGCGCCCACGCTTTGAAAGCCATGGCTGGCATCCAATTGCAAGACCAGGGTTTCACCCAAGAATGGCAATGTCACACCATCACGCCAATGAATGATGCTGGCTTGCATTTGCCGCTGACGCGATTGCATGTCAAGCAATTGATTCAAGATCCAATCGGTTTTTTCGTGCAAGAACGCTTCGATCACGCCAATGCCAACCCAACGTGGTGCGCGCACATCCAAGCCATCTGGACCGACCGAGATGCCAATGGTCTTGCGCTGACCGCGCTTCAAGCAGTACGCCACCGAGGTTGCGCCTAAGTGAATCCCACGGTTAGCATGCGGGTGTTGGATATGCGTGGCCATTAAAACCGCTGACAAGGGCAACACGGGCTGTGCTGGCTCAGGGGATACAACAGGGACAGGTGGCTTGGGGTCCAACCAATCCAAGGAGAGTTGGACAAAGGCTCTCATCCGCCTGGCTGTTCTAAGTAGGCTTGAGGATCAAGGCGATGCATTTCCGTTTCGATCCATTGTTGCACCTCGGCCATGAGTTCGTCTGGGTCGCGGCCGACACTGTCTATCGGTTTGCCAACAGAGACGGTCACCAGCCCAGGGCTTTTGATGAACGCTTTGCGTGGCCAACACACGCCTGAATTCACAGCTATTGGCACAACGGGCACGCCTGCATCAATCGCCAACCGGGTGCCTCCTGATTTGTATTCCCCGGCTTTCCCACGCGCAATGCGGGTGCCCTCTGGAAACATGATGACCCAGACGCCTCGCTGCAGCAGTGCTTGACCTAGTTGCGACACTTTATGAAAAGCCTGTTTGCGCATACGGCGGTCGATGTGAATCATGTCAAGCTTGCCAATCGCCCAGCCAAAAAACGGCACATACAGCAACTCCTTTTTGAATACATAGGCGAGGTCTCGCGGCATGATGACCGGCATCAAAAAGGTCTCGTAGGTGGACTGGTGCTTGACCAACAAAACCGCTGGCTTGTCTTCGGTGGGTAAGTTGTCCCAGCCTTCCACCACATAGCGAATGCCCAGCAAGGTTTTGGCGCCCACGATGCTCAGCCACAACCAAAACCTGGCAATTCTGTAAAGCCGGTGTCCGCTTGCACCCAAAACAGCGCAGGCTAGCAAATACAAAGCCACGGGTATCACAGTAACCAACATCCAAAAGAGGTGCAGCAATGAACGCAGCGCTGCCATCAGGCATCAGCCTTTGTGAGTGAGTGGTCGATCAACCATTCGACAAAATCAGCCAAGTCCGCATGCACCCTGGTGTCTGGTGGAAAACCTTTGGGCAGTTGATTGCTGGTCAAGGCCTGGCTCTTACCGGTTCGAACCAAATGGGTTTGGCATCCAACCGCGGCACCAGCTTGGGCGTCCCGCAAGCTGTCGCCGACAACATGTACCTCACTCAAATGAACCCCGAAACGCTCAGCAATTTGCTCCAATAAACCAGGCAAGGGTTTACGGCATTGGCAATGATCATCAGGGGTGTGTGGGCAGTAAAAAATGGCATCCACCCGACCACCTGCCAAGGCCAAGAGTTTGTTCATCTTGTCGTGCATTTGGTTAAGGGTGGCCACGTCAAACAATCCGCGACCTAAACCAGATTGGTTGGTAGCGATCACCACATGCCAACCCGCATGGTGCAACCTGGCCATGGCGTCAATCGCGCCTGGCAACGGCAGCCATTCATCGACCGTCTTCACATAATCGTCACTGTCTTGGTTGATGGTGCCATCGCGATCGAGAATGACCAGTTTGGGGTTCATCATGATCAGGCGGATAAACGAGACAAATCGGCGACGCGGTTCATGGCCATGTGCAAGGATTTCAAGAGCCCTTGCCGATTCAAACGCAAGTCTGCCTCTTGCGCATTGACCATGACATGGTCAAAAAACGCATCAACTGGCTCTCGCAAAGCGGCCAGGGTTTGCAAGCTCGCGGTGTAGTCGCCTGCGTCAAATGCCGCCTGTGAGCTGGGCAACAACTGTTCCATCGCTTGGTGAAGTTGTGTTTCAGCGGCCATTGTGAAAAGGGCCGGATTGGCGTGGGGGTTGACCGCCCCTGCTTTTTTCAAAATGTTGCCAATGCGTTTGTTGGCTGCTGACAATGCCGCACTTTCAGGTAATGCGGCAAACGCTCGAACCGCCAACAAGCGTTGCCTGACATCGCTGAGGTGTTGTGGCTGTAATGCCAACACGGCATCGACTTCCTGTGCCGTGTAGGACTGATCTCGCAAGCTCACTGCCATGCGGTCAAGAATGAATTCGGTAAGGGCGGCTGCCACGGGTTGTATTTTGTCGCCAAACACCGATTCGCATCGGACAAGCAAGGCTTGCAAAGGCAGGTCAACGCCCCCGTCGCTCAATATGCGCACCACACCCAAAGCGTGGCGACGCAAGGCAAACGGATCTTTTTCGCCAGTGGGCAATTGGCCAATGCCAAACAGACCCACCAAGGTTTCCAATTTGTCTGCCAAAGCCACCACCAAACCCACGGTGTTGCGCGGCAAGTCGTCGCCAGCAAAACGCGGTTTGTAATGGTCTTCTATTGCTTGGGCAACGACTTCGCCCAAACCATCATGGCGAGCATAGTAAGCACCCATGGTGCCTTGCAACTCTGGGAATTCCCCCACCATATCGGTTAACAGGTCGGCTTTGGCCAATTGCGCAACCATGTCCACAGCTTCCATCAAGCCAGCATCTGCAGATTGATGCATCAAGTTGACGATCTGCCTGGCAATGCCGCGCACACGCTCTGTGCGTTCGCCTTGCGTGCCCAACTGGTTGTGATAAATCACTTTGCCAAGCGCTTGCACACGAGTGGCCAGGGGTTTCTTGCGGTCTTGGTTGAAGAAAAATTGCGCATCGGCCAAGCGGGAACGCACCACGCGTTCATTTCCGCCAATGACCGCACTGGGGTCGGTAGGGCTGATGTTGCTTACCACCAAAAACCGATGGGTCAACTTCCCCGATTCATCGAGCAAGGGAAAGTATTTTTGATTGGCTTTCATCGTCAAGATCAGGCACTCTTGTGGCACTTCCAAAAAGGCTTGATCAAATTGGCAGACCAACACATTCGGTCGCTCGACCAACGCAGTGACCTCATCCAACAACCCGCTGTCTTCGATTGGCTGGATGCCAGCGCCGATCTGTCTCGCTTTGGCGTGAAGTTGCTGCAAGATGCTGTCACGCCTTTCCTCGAAGCTGGCAATGACCGCGCCGTCTTTTAACAGTGTCTCTGCATAGCTGTCGGCGTGCGCTATCACAACTGGAGTAACCTTGGCTTCAAAACGATGTCCGAGCGTGTGTTGCCTTGCATGCAAGCCAAGCACCGAGATGGGTATCACTTGGTCGCCGTGCAAGGCCACCAAACCATGTGCGGGACGCACAAAGCTGACGCTGTCCCAACCAGGACAGGCGGTATCGGCCATGAGCTGGTATGTCATGGTCTTGGCTATGGGTAATTTGCCCAGCGTGTGCAAAAAAGTTGTTTGCAAGGCTTGTGTCAAGTCTGTGCCTTCAACGGTTTGGTCCACGAACAACACTTCAGCTTTGCCGTCGACAATGGTTTGCAACTGCCCCACAGCATCAGCAGCCAAGCCCAGGCTTTGGATTTTCTTCAACAAGGCGGGGGTGGCTTGACCCTGCGCATCCAGGCCCACACTGGCTGGCATGAGTTTTTGCTTAATTTGTTGGTTGGCCGCTTTGTCAGCCACCTGGCTGACATGCACCGCCAATCGTCTGGGGGTAGCAAATACCTGAATTTGGCTGTCGCTTTGCAGCAATCCGTTGTCTTGTAAACCCTTGGCTATGCCCTGAGCAAATGCTTGACCCAATGCGCGCAATGACTTGGGTGGCAACTCTTCTACGAAGAGCTCCAGCAACAGGTTTTTCATACCGATCCCACCTTGCTTAACTGCGCCACCCATTCGGTTGGCGCCATGGGAAAGCCCAAACGAGCTCGGCTTTGCAAATAACTTTGTGCCACGTTGCGCGCCAAGTTGCGAATTTTGACGATGTAGGCTGCACGTTCTGTCACACTGATCGCTCCGCGCGCATCCAATAAATTGAAAGTGTGAGCGGCCTTGAGCACTTGTTCGTATGCCGGCAAGGCCAATTCGCTTTCCATCAGGTATTTCGCCTGCCTTTCATGGGCATTAAATGCTTCAAACAAGAAGGCGATGTCACTGTGCTCAAAGTTGTAGGCCGACTGCTCTTTTTCATTTTGCAAGTAGACATCGCCGTAGTTCATTGTGTCCGTCCATTGCAGGTCATATACGTTGTCGACGCCTTGCAAATACATGGCCAACCGCTCCAGGCCATAAGTGATTTCACCGGTGATTGGTTTGCAATCTATGCCGCCGACTTGCTGAAAATAGGTGAACTGAGTCACTTCCATGCCGTTGAGCCACACCTCCCAGCCAAGACCCCAAGCACCTAATGTTGGGTTTTCCCAATCGTCTTCCACAAACCGAATGTCATTTTTTTTCAAGTCAAATCCCAACGCGGTCAATGAACCCAAGTACAAATCCAGGATATGGGCTGGTGCAGGTTTGAGCACCACCTGGTATTGGTAGTAATGTTGCAATCGATTTGGGTTCTCACCGTAGCGCCCGTCTTTAGGGCGGCGCGACGGTTGCACATAGGCTGCCTTCCAAGGTTCTGGACCGATGGCACGCAAAAAAGTCGCTGTGTGCGAGGTGCCCGCGCCAACCTCCATGTCATACGGTTGAAGCAAGGCACAGCCTTGAGCGTCCCAGAACTGCTGCAGCTGCAGAATGATTTTTTGAAAGCTCAACATTCATGCATTTTACTGATCAGGCACGGTCCGCTGACTCCTTAGCCATCGCCAATTTTTGAACAAGCCAAAAAGCATGATGCCCAGACACCATCCCCACATCGGTTTTAACCCCCAATGGCCGGCCCAATACGCATAAGGGGTGATCACGCCTGGCCGCGTGGGCACTTCACCTACCAAGACATCTCTTGTATAAGGTTCTAGTTGATCAATGATCACCCCTTGGGCGTTGATGATGGCGGTTCCCCCTGAATTGGTGGCACGGATTGTGGGTGTTTGAAATTCCAAACTGCGCATGCGAGCGATTTGCAAGTGTTGAGGAATCACCACCGTGTGGCCAAACCAGGCGATGTTGCTGATGTTGACCATCATGGTGGGCACACGCAGCGGGTTTGCCACATAGCTTTTGGCCAGCTCTTCACCAAACAGATCTTCATAGCAAATATTGACAGCAAGTTGGTTGCCTTTCCACGCGAACGGCAATGCGCCTGCAGGGCCTCTGTTGAAATCGGCAAAACCCAATGCAAGCAGGTTGGTGAACCAGCGGAACATGGCAGGCGTGAATTCTCCAAAAGGAACCAAATGGTGTTTGTTGTATTGCGTTGGCTCACCCTCCATCCCCAAAGCGATGGCTGAATTGCCATAGCCTTTTTCTCGGTCACGCGTGGGTATTCCGATCAGTGCAGCCTGTTGGCCAGAGGCAAATTTGCCGGCGATGGTTTCCCAATAGTTGCCAGGCAGTTCCTCTTTGAAATAGGGAATAGCGGTTTCTGGCAAGACGGACACCTGCGCATGGCTTTGCATCAGCTGGTTTTGGTACCAGTTGAGCGCATCTTCTCGACCGCTGGCAAATTTCAAGTCCTGTGCGATATTGCCTTGAAACAAGGCGACGCTCAGGGTAGAGCCGGTATTTTCTGGTTTTGGCATGTCCATGGGCAGTGCTGCCAGCAACCCCAAACAACACAACCAACGCCAACGGGGGTGGGCGTGTTGGCTAATCCAAGCCATCCACGCGCTGATGAGGGCGGCCGCAAAGCCAATGCCATACACCCCGGTCCAGGGGGCCAAGGCTGACAACCATGATTGGACATGTGCGTACCCAATCGCACCCCATGGAAATCCGGTGAACCATTGGGCCCTGGCCATCTCGGCAGCAGTCCAGGATGCTGCGAACACCACTCCTTGCCACACAGGATGAAGCCCGCTTGAAGCCCACTGGCAGATCTGAACGGCTGCTGCATAGTACAAAGCCAACCCACCACACAGCAAGCCAATGGCGATCAGGGTGAGCAAGATGGGCAGTTGTCCGAAGGTATGCAAAGCAATGTAAAGCCACCAAACCGTTCCACACAACCAACTGGTCGCAAATAGCCATGCGGTTTGAAATGTTGCCTTTTTTTGCATCAAAAGCAGGCAGGCAAACATGCTTAGCAACTGCAGCAAGGCTGACCAATTACCCCCGAAAGGATAGCTCAATGCCCATGCTTGCAAACCACCAAAACCCACGGCCAAGGCGTACCGCTGAAACCTGAAACAGGTCATGCTGTGCTTACGCCTTGATCTTTTTAACCCGAAACCATTTCACAGATCCACCTTTGGCATGCATGACCTCAAAACGCAAGCCATGCATGTCTTTGTGCTCGCCTTTGTGAGGCACATGACCCATTTCATGAGCGATCAAACCGCCGATGGTGTCAAAAGTTTCATCATCCACTTGGGTTGGCAACCGCGTATCAAACCGTTGATTGATGGCCTCAATCGAGGTTCGTCCTGCCACGCGGAAGCTGCTGTCGACCAAACTGTAGATGTCCCCTTGGTCTGTTTCAGTGTCAAACTCGTCTTCGATTTCACCCACAATTTCTTCCAGCACATCCTCAAAAGTCACCAGTCCAGCTATTCGTCCAAACTCATCGACCACCATAGCCATGTGGTTTCGGTTGCGCTTGAAGTCCCTGAGCAGATCGATGAGTTTTTTGCTCTCGGGCACAAAAACCGCGGTTCGCAACAGAATTTTGATGTTGACATTTGGGGCTCGCTGAAGTTTGAGCAAATCCTTGGTCATCAACACACCGATGATGTTTTCCTTGTCATGCTCGTATACGGGATAACGGGAGTGTCCAATGTCAATCACCATATCCAGCAATTCATCCATGCCCATTTCGATGTCCAACATATCCATCCGTGGCGATGGCACCATGATGTCCCCTGCGCGCATGTCTCCGATGTTGAGAACGCCTTCGAGCATGATGCGGCTGTCCTGCCCAATGAAATCCTTGATTTCTTCTGAGTTCACCAACTCAATCAACTCTTTCTTGCTTTGCGGCTTGGAAAAAAGCATTGACTTGGTTTTTTTCCACAACTCACTGAGAAGATGGGGTGTCACGAATTGGGATCTGATTTCTTCCACGCTTTTCAAACTAAACTGAATTGTTGTAAGGATATCTTGTTTTTTCTGAAGCGTCCCATGGTGCCATTTCATGCTTCCATCTGGTTTTCACTTTTTTGAACGCGGTTGGCTGTCTTCCAACACGCTGTTGCTGCAATCTGCTGACCAAGCGGCTGTCATCGACACCGGTTATGCGACCCATGCAGAACAGTTGTTGCGCTTGGTCAGACAACAACTGCAAGGCCAATCGCTGGACTTGTTGATCAATACCCATTTACACAGCGACCATTGTGGGGGAAATGCTTTGCTGCAATCGCACTTTGACCAGTTAGCAGTGCATGTCCCTGCTTCCCAATTCTCAACAGTGAATATTTGGGATCCCCAATTCTTGACATTTGAATTGACGGGCCAAACATGCGAGCGATTCAAGGCCAGTCAAAGCGTTTTCAATGACCAATTCCTGACCATCTGCGGATTGGATTGGCTTGCGATGGCTTCGCCAGGGCACGACAACGACTCGTTCATGCTGTATCAACCGGACCACGAAGTCCTGCTTTCCGCTGATGCGCTTTGGGAAAACGGATTTGGCGTGGTTTTCCCCGAATTCTTAGGTGGCGATGGCTTCCAAGGCATTGCTTCAACGCTGGATGACATTGAAAAACGCCATGTAAAGTGCGTGTTGCCTGGCCATGGGCGTGCCTTCACTGATGTCAACCAAGCCTTGTCATTGGCAAGAAGCAAATTGGATTATTTCTCGAAACAACCAGACAAGCATGCTTTGTATGCTGCCAAAGTGTTACTGAAATTCAAGCTCATGGAGTTGCACCAGCAAGAGCTTGGTACTTTTTTGGCATGGGCAAGGTCTGCGCCCTTGTTGCACACCATTCATGGGCATTTTTTCTCTCAAACCAAGATAGCTCCATGGGTGAAAGCGCTGATTACTGAAATGGTTGAAAGAAAAGCGATGCGCATCGAATCCGGCTTGTTGATTAATCTTTAAACAGCAGCCAACCTGAACCAAATGCCGTTTTTTCAGCCAGCCAAACAAAAAGCCCAACTCTGTTGAGTCGGGCTTTTTGAGGCTGTAACAGCCTGACAATGTCCTACTTTCACACGGGCATCCGCACTATCATCGGCGCTGACGCGTTTCACTGTCCTGTTCGGGATGGGAAGGAGTGGTACCACGTCGCTATGGTCATCAGGCATAACTTGTTCTCA
>Ga0214923_10003567_pt1 | contig 19416 bp, 17 predicted proteins | sample LL1510_MetaG_FD_177993 | JGI IMG/M metagenome (GOLD analysis project Ga0214923, IMG submission 177993) | Freshwater microbial communities from Lake Lanier, Atlanta, Georgia, United States - LL-1510 | ecosystem: Environmental > Aquatic > Freshwater > Lake | place: USA: Georgia | collected...
ATTAGAGACAAGGGCACCAATCGCAAGCAATTTCTGAACGGTGCTATCGACAAGTATGAATGGGTAGACATTGGTGGTTCCTTTGCAACAAATGAGATTACGGCAGCTTATTTATTTTCTCAACTGGAAGAGATCGATTTTATTCAAAAGAAGAGAATGGAAATATGGAATTCGTATGCATGTGAATTTGAAAAGATTCAATCCTCTTTAGTGGAAAGACCCAATATTCCAGCTCATTCAAGGGCTAATGGTCATGGTTTTTTTATTGTCTGTCACTCAAAAGAAACTCGCGATTCACTCATAGCCTTCATGGCCAAAAAAGATATTCAGCTCGCTTTTCATTACCAGGCATTGCATCAATCCAAATATTATCTCAGTCGAAATCCGGAAATTTCCTTACCCAATGCTGAACGTTTTTCGGATGGTTTGGTGCGATTTCCTTTATTTACTGACTTGCACGTTCAGGATGTTGAACAGATTTGCAAGGATTTGAAGGAGTTTTTACTTAAATGCACTCCCCCTTCGAAGGGAGATTGAGGGGGATGAGGACTCTGATGAGTATCAGACTCCGTCAGAATGGGGTGATAATTTAAGATTGTTTTTACATGTCACCCTCCTCGATCCTCCCTCAAGGAAGGAAGAAAAATCGATCTCTCCCCTTGAGGGGAGAAAAAGTGGGGTGATAATATAAAATCAAGGTGCTAACCTGTCACCCTCCTCAGTCCTCCCTCAAGGGAGGAAGAAAAATCGATCTCTCCCCTAGAGGGGAGAATAAGTGGGGTGATAATATAAAATCAAGGTGCTAACACGTCTCCCTCCTCGATCCTCCCTCAAGGGAGGAAGAAAATATATAATTCACTCCTAATTTGACTTTGTCGACAAACAGGAAAGAAAGGAAGATCACTTCCCACGTCTTTCTTTTATTTTTGAGAAAGATTTATTAAAAACTAGCGAGTTTTTCCTTTTTGAAAACCTTACGGTAAGTATCGTAGACGTAATTTAGCCACTTTTCGTCATTTGGATAGTCGTGGTACCAATGTGGTGGGAGATCGATGATTTGCTTCATTTCATCGACAGTTATTCCCAATTTTTTGGCAATATATTCAATTTCACGGTCAACGACTTCTTGATTAAAGGGGCTAGTTTTTAAGATTTCGAGGGCTTCTTCTCTGGAAATCGATCCTGCACAAATCTGGGATGATAAAGTCGCTCTTCGGTAATCTATGTTGAATTTTTTAAATAAATAGTAGGACTGAATAAATCCAGTATACTTGGACTCATAATGCTTCCCGCCGTAATTTTTCCAATTCAACTCCTTTTCTAAAAGTGAAATAGCCTCCATTTTGTTATAAGGAACATAGTTCAACAGATAAACCATTTTGATTTTCTTCACCATCTTGTAGTACATTTCGCTTCGAAAGCCAAAAGTTGGAAAAGTTTTCATTTTCCCTTTTCCAAAAGTTTTGTGAATATGTTTGAAATATGTTAGGTCCTTTGCATTGTAGTGCCAATGTTTGGGTAGAATTCCTTCTGTTGCAAAATTACCGCCGCTGATAATGTATTTGGCACCATACTTATGTGCAGCTTTGTGTAAACAAGATAAAATGGCAATATCTGTTGGGGTATCAGCTTCAGGAACAGATGCTTTTAAAAAAGCCAATTGTATTTCTTTGAATTCCTCCCAATCCAACACATAACTTTCGTAATCAATTCCTAGAATTTGAGCGATGTTCCGAATATTTTGTACTGCCTCTTCTGAATTCCAACCATTATCCATGTGAACACCCAAAACGCGTAAACCATTTTTTTTTGCAATATAGGCAACGTATGAACTGTCAATACCTCCGCTTAAGCCAACAACACAATCGTATTGACGACCTTTATTTCCTGATTTTATTTCGTTTATTAAAGCTTTAAATTGAAGATCCGTTTCTTCTCCTTTATAGCTGTGAAGCGCACGTACATTCAAATATTCTGAACAATGGTTACAATTTCCTGCATCATTAAATCTGACGATAGGATCTGTGGTATCCATTACACATCGATGGCATATTTTGTCAAGTTCATTCAATGTGTGCAAAAGTAGTGTAATTAAATTAATCTTGCGGTTACTTCTGCTAAAAAAGAACAACTAACGAAACTCTACTTGCACTTATCATTTAACAACTGAAATACTTCTTTTTATATTATCTTGATTGGGATAATTGATTAACACACCTTTATGTTTTCCTTGATAAATAAAGAGTGAACCTGCTGCGTATCCATTGAAGGGGTATTGATCGTGTAGCGCTTTTATATCGTTCATCGAACCGGCACCGCCTAAAACAGTAATTGGAATTGTTACGCTCTGAGCTATTTCAGTTGTAAAATCTCTATTGTAACCACACATCTTTCCATCTAAATTAATTGATTGAATGATTAATTCTCCAGCACCAAAATTTTCCATTTTCTTTGCAAAATCTGTTAAATTAATCTGGTGAGATTTTTTCCCTGAAAAGCTGTGTAATTTTAATTTTCCAAAAATTGATTTCTTTACATCCATACAAACAGTAATGGTCGATGCGCCAAATTCCCTGCTTGCCTCGTTAATAAATTCAGGTCTATGTATGGCTTCTGAACAAATCACAACTTTCTCTGCCCCAGCATGTATAATTTTCTCGATTTGTGAAAGCGATTTAATCCCACCACCAGCTCCAAACGGCATATTTGCCTCTTCACCAATGTCTTTAATAAGTTGAACATCCACACATCGACCATCTTTTGTGGCTTCGATGTCTAAAAAAATGATTTCGTCTGCTTTCAGTTCATTAAAAATTCGCACTGTATTCATTGGATCGCCAATATATCTGTGGTTTTTAAACTGAATTGATTTAACTAATCCTTTATTTTTGAGCAATAAAACAGGTATAATTCTCGGGCGATACATAAAAGATTATCAAAGATACGTGTATCTTATTAATAATAAAAAAATTGAACTTTATTAGGGGTGTATGGTTACTTTTTTCTCAGAAACGGCTTCGAAAAGTTTTTATTTTTGTACCCATGGTAGGAATTATCAACTATGGTATGGGGAATTTGCATTCAATACAGAGAAAGATGCAATTATTAAATGCAGAATTCAAAATTATTGAGCATTCAGAAGATATTCCTAATTGTGATCAATTAATTTTACCGGGAGTTGGCCATTTTGGTAAGGCAATGCAGAAGCTAGAAGAAAAAAGTTTAATCCATGCATTGCATAAATTTGTGAAAAATGAGCAAAAACCAATTCTTGGGATTTGTTTGGGAATGCAATTGATGACCTCGTTCAGTGAGGAGGGAAATACCGAGGGACTAGGGTGGGTCAATACGAAAATTGTCCGATTTAATCCGACAAATTTTTCAACCGTAAAAGTCCCACATATCGGATGGAATTCTGTAGTATCAGAAAATAGTAAGCTATTAGATAACCTTGAAAAAGAATTTTACTTCGTACATAGTTATTACTCAGAGATCCCAAAAGAAAAAGAAGTGGTATTGCATTTCACAACATATGAAAGGCGTTTTGTGTCAGGTTTTGAAAAAAAGAACATTTTTGGCGTTCAGTACCATCCAGAAAAAAGTCACGATCAAGGACTTGAGGTATTAAGAAATTTCCTTGAATTGACTTAAGCGATACTAATTGGATTGGATTTTTATTGTTTCATTATCAAGCTACGTTCAAGTCGAAATTTTACATGCATCTATCCAAATAATACTTACATATTAACTAAATGCTGTGCAATTTATTATCTGTTTCTTGCGTTTTCTATTTTTTACTAGTTTAGGCATTGGTGATGTGATATAATCCTAAATGAAGAAAGAAATTTATCATGAAATTGCATTGTGACAAAAATTCAATTGTAACTCTGACATGGAAAATCAAGATTCCCTATTTAAAAACTTTGCCAGTTTTTCAATAGAAGTGATCCTTTGAAATTTACCCAATTCATCGTAATTAATATCAAGTATTGTTGACTGAGGATTGCAGTATATGTTTTTAATCCATTTTTTTAGTTTCTCTGAGTCGCTGAAGGAAAAACCGGTTCTCGTTCTTGAAATAAACTCTTGCATTACCCCGTTATCTGTAGGAAATAACAAAATTGGAACTCCTGTTGATGCATAATCAAATAATTTTACGGGATACCATCCAGGAATATTAGTAAAAGAGGTGAGCCATAATAAATCACTGCTTTGATAAATAATCTCTAACTCACTTTTAGAAATGCGAGTACTAAAGTTAAACGCATGATTTAATTTTTCATACCTCGCCAATAATTTTGTTTTCATATTGAATATCGAATCTGTTCCAATTAAATTAACTTTAATATTCATCCGCTCTGAGGTTATAAGTTCAGAAACTGCGTCTAACAATCTGAAGATATCTTGTGAAGGGTATAATGTACCTGCATAGGTAATTACCAAAGATTTTTCTTTCCTTGGAATTTTCACTGGAATTATTTCATCTAGGGGCTTATCAAATCCATTCATGATTACAAGCCCTTTTTTACCGATTAATGAACTTATTGATTGTTTCCAATCTTCAGAAACAGTAAAGAACATATTTGCGTTAGTCGTCCATTTTTTCTCTTTCTTGATTTCTATTTTTCTGAGAAAAAAATCTTTAATCAAAACAAACTTTTCCTTATTTGGAATAGAATTCCAAGTATCGCGGTAGTCGGGATACCACTGGATATTTGAATTCCATTGTTTTAATTTATATCCAATCCAAAAAGAGTAAAAAGGAGTGCCACTAATAACTACTTTATCGATATTTTGATCTTTAATTATCTTTATTGCTGTTTTGAGAAATTTCTTATTGAAAGAGAGTGTTGGTATTAAATACAGTTTTAAATAAACCAAAATGCTGTTTGTCTTTCTTAGGTATTTGAATTTTGTAAGTCCTAATTTTTCTAAAATGGTTTTTTTAATCGCAATTTTGTGGGTTTGACTTGTAGGACCAGTAATTTGTTGGTACCTCATCACTACATCTGTAGTATCCATAGAAGTTTGTTCATCTGTCCAGTGCCTTGTCAATAAAACTGGGTAAATGCCAAATTTAGGTAGATCTTTCATCCAAGAAGAAATTCGTTCAGAGGCCACAAAATTTGCAGGTGGTGCAAAATATGAGATTATTAAAATTTTTTTTAAACCAGTTTTCGACTCCTCCCTTATTTGTATAAGTTTTTTTTCGAACTTCAATGCTTGAAATGAAGAGGAGTAAATTTTGTTATCATTGGGAGCATTCTGAATAGTTAATAATAGATTCATTAATTTTTTAGAATAGTGCTCTCGAGAATAATTTGAAATATCGATTTTTTCTTTTAGTATTTTTTTTCCCTCAAGTATAAATTTTTCTAACTGTAGGTATACGCTTTCAGGCTTATTACCAGTAATTCCTAAACCAGTTTTTCTTAAAACTTCAGCTATTCTTCCTTCATCATTTGGATAAAACAAAATTGGTTTTCTATAAGGTAGGTAATCGTATACTTTTGTTGGAATAACGCCTTTCATTTTTTGGATTGGAAACATTAAAAAAATATCGGTTCTAGCAATTATTGGCTTTATCTCACTTGAATCTAACCTTTCTCTGATCATTAACTCTTGACACCATGAAAATTGCTTTCTTACCCTTTCTACCTGTTTATCTTGTATGGAAATACCTATGAAATTTAGTTCTAAGCTGAGTTTTGGATGATGTTTTTGAAATGATTGTAACAGGTTGGAAGTCAAATAAATTTCCTGATGGCCGTACAATGTTCCCAAAAAAGTAAAGGAAAGCGTTTTCAAATCCACCACTTCATTTTCACATGGAATCGGTTCATTGTAACCATTCTCAATTACATGCCCTTTCTTGCTAACAAATTGTTCAATTCTCTCAAGATATTCATCATTCACATATGTAAAAAACTCAACATTTGATAACCATTTTTTTTCAAATTGACTATTTACTATTTTTATAATGTTAAATTTCTTTTCGAAAGAAGGTCTTGAATTCCATTCATCCCTGTAGTCGGCAATCCAAATCAAATTGCTAAATTGTTTTTTTAGTAAATATCCTAAATGAAAAATTTGGTGAGGACCAGCCGAAATAACAACTATCCAGTTATCAGGATCGTCAGCAAGAACTTCAGCGGCTTTGGATTTAAGGAACTTGTACTGGGATAGAAATAAAAATTGGGAGGAAAAAAAAATATCAACTAAAGAAATAACTTTTGAAATTCCGACAAATTTTACAAACTTGTTTTGCTTAATTTTTTTAAAAATTGAATTATACTCATCTACTCTAATAACCTTAATTCCTTCATTAATTGTATGTAATTCTCCTAATTTTTCATGTTGGTATATATCGTTAAAGGATTCTATTTTCGCTGGCCAGTGTCTTGTTAAAACTGTAATTTCAAAATTATTTTTTGCTAAGAATTTTGCCCAACTAAATACCCTATTTGACGCCGTTAAATTACATGGCGGGTAATAATAAGATATGAAGAGTATTTTACGCATTGAGGAATATACAATCCATTATTTTTCTTGCAACATTTCCATCACCATAGCAACTACTAATATATTGATTATCATCAACTTCTCTATTCATTACTTTATTAAGATTGCTTAAATCCTGAAATAATAGATAGTTCCAAGAACCTAAAAGAGTCTCTTGCCATGGAGTATACTCTAAAATAGTAGTACACTTTTTTTTGAGAATATAAGCTTCTTTCTGCAAACTACCACTATCAGTAATAACGCCTTCACTTGAAAGAACATGGTTAATTGTATCAAAAAAACCTAATGGCTCAATAACGTCAATATTTTTAAATTCCTCGAGCAGAATATTCCAATTATTAACTTCATTTTTAGTCCTCGGATGCATTGCTAAGATCACTGTATATTCAAGATTATTTAATGCATTTAGTATTTGTAAAATTCGATTTTTAGAATCTGTGTTGAAAGGTCGATGAATAGTTGCAAAGTAAAACTTATCTTGAATTAAGACATTGGTTTTATTTCCAATCTCTTTGAGTAAATCTGTGGTAATATCACCAACCAAAAATGTATTAGTGCTTAATCCCTCTTGAACCAAATTTTTAACAGCATCTTCAGAAGGAGCAAACCTCAAACTCGATATTCTATCAACTAGAGTTCGATTAATTTCTTCAGGGACTTGTAAATTGTGATTTCTCATGCCTGCTTCAATATGAATAACTGGTATTTTCAATTTAGCTGCTGCTATAGCTCCTGCAAGGGTTGAATTAGTGTCTCCGTATACGATTACAAAATTTGGATTTTCAATTAAAAGAATTTTTTCGATCTCAATTAACATTTTTCCAGTTTGCTCTCCATGTTTAGCACTACCGATACCCAAATTGTATTTAATGTCCTGAATTTCTAACTTTTCAATAAAAATACTACTCATATTAGCATCATAATGTTGGCCTGTATCAATCGTAATTAAATTAACATTACAATGTTTTGCTGCCTCAATTGCAAAAGAAGCATGTTTGATGTATTGAGGCCTAGTACCTATCACGGACAATAATTTCATTTATCTATTTTTTTTGCAGGATTACCAACCCATGTTTCACCTTCAGGAATATCCTTAACTACAACAGCTCCTTGACCAATAACAACTGAATTTCCTATATTAACTCTATTTCTGATTGAGGAAGATATGCCAAAGTAAACATCACTTCCTACATGAGAGGATCCTGCCAAAATAACATTTGAGGTAAGTAAATTATTCTCTCCTAATATGCAGTTATGACCTATATTACACAATGACCCTATTTTTGTACCATTGCCAATTATTGTTTCTCCGATAGCTGACCTCCTGATAGTTGAATTTGGACCAATTTCAACTTGATCTCCAATTATCACACTTCCGATTTGAGGGAATTTAACATAGCATTTTTTACTACTATCAAACTCTAAACCTAGCCCTTCAGTTCCGATTGAAACATTAGTATTGATAATACATTGTTTACCTATTTTAGATTTTGAGTAAATTACCACATTATGATGAATTATTGACCCCTCTCCTATTTCAACTTCACTCCCTATAAAGACATTATCTCCGATTTTCAAATCCCTTCTATTTCTATAAGTGTCCACTTTATTTGAAAAATTATCTGGTAATAGATATGAAAAGAATTTATGTGCAACATATGCAAATGTCAATCTTGGATTGTCGACTGGAAGGTAACTAACAGATTTAATTTTATTTACCAAATGATAATCTTCTTTAGAGCAAATAACCACACCTGATTTAACTAATGAAAGATTAGCGAGTGATTTAGTCCATGTAAGTGAATTATCAACAGAATCAGTCGATGAACAAATTGAATTAATTTCCTTATCTTCAAAAGAATAATTAATTCCTATGTAGTTAACAATTTCAATAAGACTTGGCATTGTCTTTACTTACTTGATTTTTTTTGGGCCGGGATACCAACATATACAGAGTTAGCCTCACAATCTTTATTTACGAATGCTAAGGAGCCAATTGTTACATTATCCCCTATTGTAATACCATGTTGAATAACGGCGTTTGTACCAATAAAGCAATCAGCACCAATTTTAGCACCTCCAATTTGAAGTTTACTTGTATTTAAATTGTTGGTCATCACTCTTGGACAAACATAAGTATTATCTCCGATTTCAACCCCTCTTGCAATAATCGTATCATAACGAAGCGTTACATTATTACCAATTTTACAATTACCAGAGGTAGACACTCTTGAATCAATAATACAGTCTTTTCCCACTTCCGTATTTTCTCTTAACTCAACAAAATTCTTTATTCTTGTATTGCTTCCAATTTTAACATTACTTTTGATTACACAATGATGTTCGATAATTACATTATCCTCTATTACTACGTCATCTTCAATAATTGTAAAGTTTCCTATTTCAACATTTTTACCAATTATTGCCTTTTCTGATACAAATTTCATTTTTAAGCTATTTAGTTTATAAAATCCAGCGAATCACTTCAAAACATTCTGCATAATGCGTATTGATTTGTACTCCACGAGTCCTTGCCAAAGAGCGAATAAATTCTTCGTTTGCATATGGTCGATGGGCCTGTGATTTATATTTCAAAACTGCGTTAATTTTCTTTTCAATGTGGCGCTCTTCTAATTTCATAAATGAAGCCGTATTAAAACTCAAGTTATTCCAGGGCAACTCGTAAGAAAGCAAACTTGAAAATTTGAACGCCCTAAATCCTTCTTGAGCAATCGTAAAATGATCTTGATGCAAATCTGTTAATGCTGGGATAAAAACTATGTCAGGCTTAATTTCAGCTTTTAACTTCAAAATATCATCAAGGATTTCTTGCCGGTGATAATTAAATGTTCTCACATTATAATCAAATAATATAAGGTTTTGATTATCTATGCCTAAAATGGAACTGGCAGCTTTTATTTCGGTTATTAATATATCTTCAGGAAACTCCTTTCTAACGGATTGTCGACAAGCCGAAAAAGCAGCACAATAAACAATATTTCCTTCTTCAATTAATTTTGATACAGCGCCTCCGCAGCCAAATTCCAAATCGTCTGTATGTGGGGCTAGAACTAGAATTTTTTTATTTTTGATAAACATAATGTATTTACTTTTCTTTGATAAACCAATTAATCGAAATTCAATCCAAATTTTCTAGAATGATCATAGGTCCTCCGAATGAAAAAGGTGAAAACGCATATGTGAGGATAAAGAACCCAATCATAATTTAAAGATACAAATTCTCATCATTAAATGATCGATAGATTTCATGCAACTGCTGCATAATAACCTCCGAAGAAAAGCGCTGTCTGGCGCATTTTCTGACGGATTCTGGGTGGTATTTATCAATGGATTGAATCATCCGAAGCATACCCTTCGCGAACGATGTTGAACTAGCTTCTGTGATGATACCTGTTTCTTGAGTTACGATATCCCTTACTCCTCCCGAATCTGTCACGACTACAGGTTTACCCATAGCCTGCGCTTCAGCGATGGTCAAACCAAAAGTTTCGACTTTGCTCGTTGAAATTATCACCTGATGGGCGGCCATTTGTTCTTTTACCTCTGCCCGATTCAGCCTTGGCAACCAATAGACATGTTCCAATTTCAAGGATTCACAACTGGCACGAAGTTCTTGTTCAAGAGGACCATTGCCGGCAATGGAAAGTCCCACGGTAGGGTGTTGCTTTTGCACAAGGCTGAAGGCTTCAAGCAATAAGCGGTGATTTTTTATGGGAATTAAACTACCAATCATCAAGAACTTAAGGGAATTAGCTTGCGACAACGGAGGGATAGGGAAAGTAAAGAAAGTAGTGTCAACCAAATTGGGTAGAACCTTAATGGCCTCTTTTTCCTCCAATGCAATATTACGTAAGGTGTGCTTCAAAGAAAATTGACTTACAAACAGCACCTTATGGCAATGATCATAGGTCTTACGAGTTAGGGAGAGGTCATTTTTCGTGTATTGCGCCGGATGGAAAATAAGGCCGGAAGTGTGTTCCGTGTGAACTTGTGGAAGGTAATATCTTTTAGAAAGCTTATGCCCAATGTATCCCCCCATAAACATGGCATGGCTATGGATTATCGTAAAATCATGTGGATCAATTTGAAACGATTTCATGGCCTTTCGAACGCGCAGAAAGCAATATTCATAAGATACTCCGCGGAAAAAGGGAACCGGAGGAGCCACTCCAACACGTATAACGCGAATACCATCCTCTTGTTTACAAGAAATCGTTGAACGCTTTTTAATTGAACTCGCAAAGGTTCCGATCAAAAAAGGATGAATCACGGTGACTTGATGTCCAAAATCTCGTAACATATGGGCTTGTTCTTGCACAAAAATGCCCTCCGTGGGATGCTCCACGGAGGGATACCAAGAGGCGACAATCAATATTTTCAACGGTCTATTGAGCATGAATGCCTATATTTAGCTTATTTAAAAAAATTTTGGGGAATTCAGAGAGAATATAACACGAAGTTTTGTGGTTAATAGCATTAAACCATATTCGAATAGCAATAAGAAGCTGCTTGTTTTGTCTTGCTTGATAGAGATACATGCGGTACTTCGAATCGATGTAGTCGTTGAAATAGTTAACTGGTAATTTTCCATCAAAAAGTGCTGTGTGCTTATCGCGTAAGTCTTGAATGGCTGAAATATACTGCTCTACTTCTTTAAGGCGAATTTTTTTCATGCCTTGGACCACTGTTCCTTCGTCATGAATATTTTGAATAGCGGTAAATTCTTCCATTTGATAAACAGGATATTTCGCAGCAATCCGTAACCAAAGGTGGGTGTCTTCCCAAAGCCTGTAGCGCACATCAAATCGATTCTTTTCGAGCACGGAACGGTGCACGCAAACCTGGGATGGAATTAAAAACTTACTACCAATTTCTTCTAAAAAATTCTTTTGTAGTTCTAAAAAAGCTTTATGTTTTGTTTTCTGTCCTTCTCGGGTAATTAAACCTGTAGCAATCAAGCCTGGTAAAGGCTTATGAACCTCTATGAATTTAACTAATTCCTGTAGATGTTCGGGTTGATATTCATCATCGCTATCAAGGAAACAAATCCATTCCCCTTTTGCATGTTCGATGCCGTTATTTCTTGTGGCGCTTCTTTCGGCATTTTCTTGATATATATACCTGATACGTGCATCAGTATATCTTTTGATTACAGTAGCTGTTTCATCCTCTGAGCCATCATCAACAATAATTAATTCCCAATTTTGATAGGTTTGAAGTAATACACTGTCAACACATAACGATATGAGATTTGCACGGTTGAAAGTCGGTAAAACAACTGTGATCAACATTTTCACTTTTTTCTGAGGTAAATACTTCCCCCTTGACCATCATGAAATGCTGGGTTAATTTCTCTAAACCAATCCTCATTTGTTCTCACCATATAATCATTCCAGAAAATTATTTCATAATGATCGTTGTTCATTAAAAAGGTTCTCAAAAGGTAGGATTCATTATAACAAAGTCCCTTTTTCAACCATTCTGCAGGATATTCGAAGGGGAAGAAGATGTCATGGAAATGTATGAGGACACCAGATCTCAAAGTAGGCAGTATTTCGAAGAAGATGAAATTTAAATCACTTCCAGTTTTAACGATGTGTGAGGAGTCAATAAAGAGGATGTCATTTGCTTCCAAATCAGAATAAATCTGTGTTCCTAATTTTTGAACAGGCGTTCGAACAAAATTGATTTCTAAAAAATCCTTTTTTCCTAATAATTCATCTACACGAGAAGTATATGGATCAATGAAAGTTAATTCTACATTCATCATTTTTTCTTCACATGTATCAACCATTAAAGCTGATGAATAGCCGGAACCAACTTCTATAATCTTTTTTGGTTGGAATAAATTCAAAACCCCATATAGTATGGCTCCATCATTATATATGAACATTTTATTTTTAAAGTAGTACCGGTATGTCTGATTTTTTTGTTCACTGAATGGAAAACTGACTAACCAGGGTTTCAAATCTTGAAGAAGATTAAATTGGTAATCGGTATTTAATTTAATGTCTTTAATTTTCGAACCCAAACTTGTGTTGTAATAACCATTATCACTTATTTCTTCCCATGTTACAATAGGACTATTGTACTGACCAGGTTCTGCATGCAGAGCAAAATATTTCTCTGAATTCGACTTCCATATACCAATAATAGGAATAGATTTAATCAAGTGGATTATTAATTTCTTCATTTGATATGAGTTAGTTTTAATGGTTTTTTGAAAGTGTTAAATGCTATTGTCAAGAACTTACCACTTAAACCCCAAAAATATTTCTGGCTTCTAATAAAATCAGATCTATAAGCAGAGTCCAATTTCCACATTAACAGCACATTGGTAATCAGATTAATAAAATTCAACATTAAGTACAGGCAAAGACCTAATGTTCCGTGTGCCTTTTTAAATAACAGTGATCCGGATAAATATCGTTGTTTAATATTCCATTCTTTACTGATACTGCTCCCTTCCTCAAGATGAATTACTTTGATATCATCATAATATTTTAAAGCAAGACCACTTTTTCGAACGCGAAAACACCACTCAAATTCCTCGGCATAAAGGAAAAAATCTGGATCGAAATAACCAACAGACTCTAATCTTGATCGCTTGAACAAAAGAAATGCGCCATGAAGTGCTTTGATAGTTTTAATCCGTGTAGATTTTATTTTCCGAGTAAAAAAATCAAATAATAGGTTGTTATTCAGTATTTCCCTGAAAGAAGCGTTATAGAAAAAAATGCTATTTTGTGAAGATCCATCTAAATTGACAAGATGACATGTAACTAGGCCAACATTGTTTTTTTCATGTTTGTATTTTTCTAACGCTTTTTCAATTGCCTGGTCAATAATTAAAGTATCAGAATTCAAGAGAAGAATATAACGACCCCTTGATTTTTGAATGCCTACGTTGTTGGCTCGGCCAAAACCTTCATTTGTTTTGTTTTGAATCCAAACAACCTGTTGAAATTTAGTTGTAATTAGATCAAAACTATTATCACTGGAGGCATTATCAACTACGATTATTTCATAATTAATTTGATGCGTTTGCTTGATAATGGAATCAATACAATTGATGGTATGTGCCGCCGTATTGAAATTGACCAAGATTATAGACAACTCAACCATGCTTTAATTTTTGTCTGAATGACTCAATGATTGCCTGGGGTCCAAAATGATAAATCTGTTTAAGAAACCTTATGAAGGTTCCTTTTCTTACTGTTTTATCATAGCGATTAAAATAGATATAGATCAAATAATCGTAATATTTCTTTTTCAAGAACTTATTGGTATGCTTGGAATAGATGTATCGCGTTATCAGTGCATTCTCAAAAAAAGCAAAGACTCTCTTATCGGAAATACTCCTTACCGATGAACCATGGGTTCTAAAAAAATTTAGATCTTGATCAATGAATTTGAATTTAGCTTTATCCATTATTTGGATCCAGAACATCCAATCCCCGCATAACTTGAAATTGGTGGAAATGTAATCAAGGTTCGGAACCTCCTTTTTCCTAAATATAGCACTGCTTGCATTTACAATATGATTGAAATTGTACATTTCTACTGTCAAGAAATGGATTGGGTCAGGTTCCTTCGTGAGGTTAACAATTTCGTTGAAATATTTATTGTTCGGAAAATGCTTACATCCAAGGTAGGTGGCTGGTTTACCTAATTCGTTAATTATCTCTGATCGACAAAAAATAAGAGCGCAATCAGGGGTTATTTCAGAGGTTAATTTTCCTAAAAACTCTGGATGAGCCACATCATCACTCTCCGCAATCCAAATCCATTCTCCTTTTGCAAGGTTCAATCCTTTTTGCCACTGCTTGAAGGTGCTTCCGCTGTTCGTTGCATTATACTCAATGTGCTTGATTCTTTCATGCCCTCTGAAGCTTTCAATGATGTCTCTACTATTGTCGGTTGAACAATCATCCAAAATGATGACCTCAAAATTACTATAACTTTGATTCAATACAGATTCTATGCGTTCCTTTAAATAAGGCGCATGGTTGTAATTAGGAATGATTACGCTAATTATGGGTGGAGATGATTCTTTTCCAGTCATTTTGAAATCTTTCTTTTCTAAAATTTTTAGCGGCATATTCGTATGTATTTTTACGAATACGAAATCTTAAATTTGGATCTTGATAAAGATTGCTTAAATGCAATATACTTTCATGAACACAAGTATTAACTGCTGTAATGAAGCCGTTGACATTTGTTTCGATGTGCATAGGTATGTCGCCAACTTTTGTTGCTATCGGAATTACAGAAAAAGCCATGGCTTCTGCCAGAACTTTCGGAAATCCTTCGCTAGATGAACTTAGTAAAACGACATCCATCAGGCGATAAATTTCATTGATTTGATTTCTATTCTTTAAACTACCATACCAAAGAATATTCGGTAATTCGTGTGCTGAAAACCTGCTTGGTTCGGGCCCAATGATATGGAATTCGATAGGTAAATTTTTATCTGCTACGATTTGCACAATTTGTAGAATCAAATTAAACCTTTTTTCCGCACTATCGCGACCAATAAACATAACCTTAAGTTTATCATTGTTTTTATCTAAATATCCTTCTTTTGGAAAATCGACACAATGTGAAATTGTTGTAAGTCTCTTGAGGAGCTGTGTTTTGTTTTCCAAGTCCAAATAGAGTTCGTGGAAAAGAGATTTGAGTCCTTCTGAAACCAAGATCCTTTGGTTTAATCTTGAGCTCCAATCCTTCAATAAATATTTTGCATCAGGATGACTATTGTTTGAATTGTTGTGCACAATATCAATAATTGGAACATGGTCTTTGATATAAGGCCATAAAAACTCAATAGATTCCCTATGCCAAAAAATGACAAGTGAATCTTCCTTATTGACTTTTCGAATCAAGTTTTTCATGAAAAAATAACGAATCATTCTTCCTAAACGCGGACTTTCGAGCCACTTGGAAACAAAAGTTACGTTGGAGTGCAACTTGAAAATCGGCAGCATAGCAACTCCTTCTTGGTACGCCGCTCTTCTTTGAGCAAATTCTTTGCCCTTCCAAACATTAGTTCTGTAACGAATATAAGTTTCTGAAGGATAATCTTTTAAAGCCTCAAGCACATCTGCATGTACAGATTCTGTGCCGCCTATGGAGGCCAAAGGGAAAAAATAGTATATTTTTCTCTTTTGATTAGTCATCTTTCAAAATCGTTTCAAATAAATTCTCCCAATTTTTTATTTGCACGTGAACCCCCAATTTCTCAATATAATCTTTTCTGATTTTCCTCTTCATTTTCTCAAGTCGATCTGGGTTTTGGATGAGAAAAGTTATTTTTTCTACAAAATCAGTAACATTTCTGTCGCAAAATAAACCGTTTTCACGGTCAACAATCACATATGCCGGCATGCCAATTCTTGTACTTATGCTCGGCACTCCGCATAAGCTGGCTTCCATGAACATGGATGGACCGGCATCTGCCTCAGAAGCAATTATAGCTAGGTCTATACCTTGCCAAAAATAAGCCAATGAGTTCAATGTGCCAGAAAATTGTGTGCGCAGTTCGACATTATAACCTGAGCGCTTTAATTCCTCAAGCACTTCTAGTACAATTGAATAAAATCCCTTAAATTCTCTGTCTGGATTACCTGTCCAACCGAGAATGAATTTTTCCGAATTATTTTGTGCCTTTTGTTTAAAAACACTTTCATCATAAGCCATGTTGGCAAATAATATTGGTTTTTCAAAGAATTTTTCATATTGTGCTCGTATTGATGGAGAACCTATCAATAAGGCATCAGCAAATTTCAGAAAAATATCGCAAAATTCGTGACCATCGTTGATGGGTTTTATTTCTCCTGAATTAGGAATTCTGAATAACTTTCGAGGAGGAAAAACATCATTGAATGTTCCTTGAATAATTTTTTTTGAGTGGATATTTGAAAAATCCCCATCGAATGGAAAGTAGTGATCAAGATAAACGACTAAATCATACTTATTGTCTTTTGTTAAGCGTTGAAACCTACCATGTTCGTTGAATGCAAGGAGGTTGGATTGATTTAGTTTTTTGATGAATCGATATTCTAAACTTCTTAAAACAGATACTTTTTGGAAAAGCAATTTCTTTTTGAAAACGAAGTTCTGATCTGTTTTTGAAGAAGTTTCTTTGTTTGGATCTTCAAAAGCAGGGTGATATAGTACAAAGTCGTGATACAAGTCAAATTTGTGTTTTAGATGTTTTCTAACAAACAGTATGATGTTGTGAAAAGCCCAACCAGGTTGATCTCCAACTAGAAGTATTTTTTTCTTTTTAATCATTTAGCCAAGTATTGATTTTATTCAGTTTTGGCGCAAGAGTAAAACTGTCATCGTACAATTCGAGTGTACGCGCTCTACCTCTTAATCCGATTTTACGACAATACTCGCGGTTGTTCATCAAATATTCTATAGTTTTAATATAATCTTCAGCAATACTGTTAAGGATAAATATTTCTTCACCGTTTTTATATAGACTATCATGAAGTGGATCACTACATAACATAGTTACACCCTGTATTGATGCTTCAACTACCGCCGCAGTTGGGAAGCCATCAAAATCACCACCATTCAATTTATTTTTAACTGGAGAAACAATAACATCGAGCTCTGAAAGTTTTTCTTTGAATTGTTTTCCGGATAGTAAACCTGTAAATTCAATATTAGTCTTTTGCTTTTCTACTTCGGTTAAATCTTCCTGAGAAAAATCACCAATACAAATGAATTTTAGATTTGAGCATTGATGTAATTTTAGCGCAGTTCTGGCAAATACGTCGAAACCTTTATCCAATCCTCTGTCATGATATTTCCTCGCACAAAATCCAATTACAAAATTTTCAGTTTTCGATACGGTCAAACATTCAACTTCATTTTGGTAAAGAGGGACACCTGGAACCAAGGTTATTTTAGATTCGCAAATTTTTAATTTTTCAATCAAATAACTTTTTGCAAATCGGCCATTAACGAAAACACCTCTGCACAATGGAGAATTACAAATCAATTTTATTTTATCATCAACCGTCTTATTATCAATAAGAAATCCTCCTCCTGGATATAACGTAAAAGCAAAAGATGTTTTTGTTCTGTTTAAATATGGGTAAAACCGGATGGCATCTTCCAAAAATAGAAAATAAACTAATTCGTATTTGAAATTGTAGGTAAAAACAGGTTTGTTTAAATACTTTATTCGTTTGTCTGCACGGAGGTCGGGATATATTTTAAGTAACTTTTTTTTACGTTCAATAAACTGAGTTTTAGTAGTATGGCCCTTATAATTAATAGATTCAGAGAAAAGTACTGATTTTTTAAAATAAGAAAGCAAGTAATTGAATTCTGCTGTTCTCCATGTATATGAAAGGTCAGGATAAAACTTATCGAAAATTGCGAGCTGTTTTTTTCTTGGAATAAAAACCGACATCAACCAATTAAATTCAATTTTGAATTTTTCTATGATTCGTTTACTCACAGGATTCATTTCGCCGGAACTCCTTTCACTACAATGTTTCCCTCAATGTTTTTCGTTACCACTGATCCTGCTCCAATAACGGATTTTTGTCCTACAGATAAATTAGGAAGTATCGTTGCATTAGCTCCGATCTGTACATTATCCCCGATTTGACAATTACCCAAAATAGTTGCGCCTGGTGACAATTCAACGAAATCTCCAAGCTGGCAATCATGAGTGACTATTGAATTCGGGTACATTAAAAGTCCTACACCGATTTTAACAGAACTAGTTATTGTTGCTTGCGATAGGATTGTAGCTCCTTTACCAATTTCAACTCCAAAGCTGCCAATGTTTGCTTTTGGTGATATCAGCGAAGTCAATTCACCACCCCAGGATGTGAACAATGCAGCCATTTTATTCCTTAAAATGGGCTTACCAAGACCCAGCGCAAAGGCATTTGTTTTCGTTTGAAAATACTGCTTCACATCTTCTGCTGTTCTCAAGATCGGAAACTGTCCAAAAAGTTGTTCCGGTAAATCAGTCGAAACGTTATCAAAAAAAACTAAGTTTTCAGTTCGCCCCAATTGGTGGCATACTTCTAATAATTCTTTGGCAAAACCTTTGGCGCCTATAATAATCATTAATGTTTATTTAATGTATTTTTTGGATTATTTACTCTAAAACACACCTCTGCGATATCTTGATACTCTATATTATGATACAATGGCAAACATAGTATTCGTTTGGCGGTATCTTCGGAAACCATCATCTTGCCTGAATTTATATATTGTACGGTATTTAGGCTAGGATAAAAATACCTGCGTCCCAAAATACTATTTTCTTTTAAGTTTTTTTCAGTTGCTAGCAAGTTCTCTTCATTTTCAAAAAGTATTGGGAAATAACTGAAATTCCAATCGCTTTCTTCTCGCAATTTCAAGATTTGGAAAGCAGAATTTAGTTTTTCTCTATACATTCTAACTGCTTTTTGCCTACCTTGTAGAATTTGGACTATGTGGGGTAAAACAGCCAAGCCCATGGCAGCTTGCAGCTCAGAAATTTTACCATTAATGCCCAATCCATAGAAGGCAAGGGGTCCATCATGACCAAAATTATGACTGTAGTAAAGTTGGTGAAACAGTTCGGGGTCATTGCAGAAGATGGCTCCTCCTTCTCCTGTATGAAAAAGTTTAGTTGCATGAAAACTGCAGGTACTCACATCACCATATTCAAATATGCTTTTTTCTTTATACTTAACCCCAAAACAATGCGCGGCATCGTAAATCACTTTCAGGTTATGTTTTTTAGCAATTCGCTCGATTTCCTCTACGTGACAGGGATTTCCAAATACATGCGTAGCGAGAATACAAGTCGTTCTTTCTGTAATGGCGGCTTCGATTAACGTTTCGTCAATG
>Ga0214923_10003568_pt1 | contig 19415 bp, 19 predicted proteins | sample LL1510_MetaG_FD_177993 | JGI IMG/M metagenome (GOLD analysis project Ga0214923, IMG submission 177993) | Freshwater microbial communities from Lake Lanier, Atlanta, Georgia, United States - LL-1510 | ecosystem: Environmental > Aquatic > Freshwater > Lake | place: USA: Georgia | collected...
CTCCCATGTTTGCTTCCACACGGAAATCCATAATCTTCTGGAGAATGCCCATCTTTATAGAACGCATACTCTCCACCGATTTGAGCTGTGCCTTGATAATATCATCCATCTCTTTCACAGACTCTTGGATATCATTCAGAGCCTTTTCAATCCGATCAACCTCCACGGACACCTCTCCTTTCGTATCCCGCACTGCCGCCACTAACGCACGGATCGCCCAACATAACAGTTGTCCCTGATGGGATCCATCGGTATCCTGGAAAGATAAATACAGAATCGGCTTTCCCTTATCGGTGGAACGAATCTGGAACTGTTTGGTCGAACAGATGGAAGAGGTCAGAGACACCATGATTCCCGCATGTGCTTCGGAATCACCGTCTACATCGGTTGCCAGTTTCGCAATCTCATCCGAATTTACCGCACGCTTGTATTTCTTTGAATCGATCAACACTTTCATCCGTTTTCCTGTTGGTAACATCACCCACACATGGAAATCCGCAGCATGACTTACTCCAGACATATTCTTGGCCTCCGCATAAGGAAACTCTGTCAATACTACAGTTTCGATAAGTTCCCACACGGTAGCTTCTCCTGCTTTCCCTATGGCATGACTGCTCTTGGTGTTGGCGGCGGTCAGCTCTGCCAGCTGGGCTTCACGAGCCTCCAGCTTTTCACTGAGAAGACTTACAGTAGTCTGTAGATGTCCCAACATAGAAGCATGAGCCGCTGCCGCTGCGACTTTCTCACGGAGTTCACCGGTCTCTGTCATCTTGGCCAACTCATAATCTTTACGGAATCCTTCCAGTCGCTCTTTGACGCAACGGATGATCTCCTCCTCTCTGTTGGCTTGGAGATGTCGGTTCGCTTCTTCTGCGGCGGCCAGACGAATAGCCAGAGCATCTGCAGCACCCAGACGATCACGGACTTTCTCCAACATTTCGGCGGAACCGGCTTTGCGTCCTTCTTCATGATGTGCTTTGGCCTTGGTTGTCTCATCGGCGGTCATGGCGGCATCCCATTCGCAACGGAGATCGGTTTGGAGTCCGTGATAGAACTCTGTGGCCAGACGGATCAAGGATATCTGTGTTATGGTGGGGAGCAACAGAAAGTCTGGTGGAAGGTCTGTGAGAGGAGGCAGAGGCATGAGTTTGAAGAAATATTTTATTCTGGAATATTTTGTCAAATTTTGAAAAGTAACAGGAATGGATCCTGAATGTTTTGAAAAATAATTAAAATAATTTTTTTATTTTTGTAAAATGAGAAGAGGAGGGGAGGAGGCAAGGGCAAGGGGAGGGCAGGGAGGCAGGGAGGCAGGGAGGCCAGGGGGAGGAGGCCAGGGCCAGGAGGGATGTCTGGTGTTTTGAAAAAATAAAAAAATAAAAAAATAAAAAATATTATTTTTATTTTTTTGTAAATTCGGAAGAGAAGATCAAGGCAGAGGAGGCAACCGCCAAGACATGGGTGGAATCTCTGCGGAGGTGCTGATATACCATGCCCTGGGCGCAACAGTGAGTGTGGGTCGTCCCTCTACCGTTCCGAGATAGAGTGGAGTAGATGCATCCGACAGATGGTACATGATGTGTACCTCATGATAGTCTGCGTTAGAACGGATGTGAATCAGTTTCCACCACCGGATTTCTGGGTGTTTGCTATCATTACGCACCCGCAATGCGCGACCGGCTTCCACGATACCGTAGGAAGGATGTAGTTGTCCAGTTTGGTAAGGTAACGATGGCGTATCGATCGCTGGCATATCGATGGCGATTGTGTCGGGTGGTGCTGCAGCCTGCGGGAGGAATTTGACAGAGGCATCGGGCGCGGTGTCAGAGAGATACACATTCTGACAATTCTTATCGTCGCCGTCGATGGTTTCTAGACTCTTTCTGCGTACCAGGTGTTGGGACTGACCATTATCTCCAATCGTGAACATGGTGATCTGTGGATATCCTGTCGTGAAATGTACAGAAAACCGTCGGTTGTCAACTTTTCAGTTCGCCAGAAGGGGGCTTTTCAGCGGACAGGCCGCCGCATATCTTCTATGTCGGAATATCCTTCTGATTGTATAAACTGGAACGGACAATGGACTGCTACCTGCTCCTTATGGAGTTTGGTGTAACGAACAAGAGCACTGTCGTATGTCATTTTGTTTTCTTTGAGAAAATCGTATAATTCTTGGGCGGCTTCTTTCGTGGGAATGCCATACGCATGCCCTCCGTAGAGCTTTTCGTCTCCTGGATGGAACCATCCTTTACGACCGTTACAGTAGGTTGTTATCCGTTTCCGTTGCTTGACGGGAAGAGCGCCAAAATACAGTAATGATGCGGAGGATGGTGCGGATGAGAACAGAGTGGCCAGATCCGCAATATGGGAGGTGGGAACGGCATCATCTTCCAAAATAAGTAGAGGAAAATGATTTCTTTGGATGGCTTTCTGGATGGCGGCGGTATGACTACAGTAGCATCCCACCCGTCCAGCACGGGCTTTGCGGGTTTTGGCAACGGTTCTGAATGTCGACAACTGGGATTCGGGCAGAGCACTTCCCAGAACAGCAGGATACCACCGCACTTTTTTGAGAGATAGACCTGCGGCGGTCCATGCCTCCAGAAACTGTTTCTTACGATCTGCGCGATGTTTCAGATGAATAACATATACATGTGGGTCAGACATCCCTACTACTTCGACGCATTTTCTACTATTTTTGATGCTTACTCCTCCACGGCAACATAGATGGCGGTAATGGTGCGGACGGCAATGCCATGATCGACAGCCATCTGTTGGAACGGAGTCGGATCAGTGACATACCAGTGTCCGTCGGCAAAGATCGTGGTTGTTGCGGTGCGGGGCAGAGGGGTAACAGTGGTCAGATGGAAATCGCCGGTGGGCGTGACGAAGGTTGTGGTCTGGAACATCCTGTTGGTTCTGGGTGGGCGGTGGTGGTGGTGGTGGTGGTGGCAAGTTTGCCGTGGGTGCGGATTCTCAACAGAACTCATGGGATGAGTGTCGGTTGAGAATGATATGTGTTGGATATTTGTTTACGCGAACGGTGCCAGCTGCAAAAGCGTGTAATCATCGATGTTGCTGGGGAAAACGCCGTACTTCGGATTAGGATCATCAGACGGCGTCGACGGGGCATCCGCATCCTTGGCTGCAGCGTACACATTCCATGCCGTAGTGGCAGCGGCGAGTGCTGCGGCCTTCACCGGGAGATAGTTCTTGTACTTAGTTACTGCTGCCTGGGCCAGCAGGTACTTCTCGTTCTGATCCGCCTGGGCGGCGGCAAGAGCATCCGCATTAGCCTTGCTGGGCGTAGTGTTGTAGGTGTCCTGCGCATCGGCGGTGGTTACAACGGCACCAGACCAATCCGCAACGGCGTCATACGCAGACGAATTCAAGGCGGCGCTGTGGACGAGCGCATCCGAGGCGTCGGTCCAGGCAGCAATCCACTGGTCTTTCGCAACATTAAAGGCATCATCCGCAGACTCCTTTGTGGCCTCGTACCTAGCAATGAATAAGTCATACCTATCATTGATATTGTCAAGAGCAGCCTTGGCATCTGCCTCTGCCTTCGCGGCGTCAATATAGTTCTTGTATGCAGTCAGAACAGCATTCGAACTGTTGACTGCGGTGGTTTGTAAGCCGTTTACTTCGCCTTTAACATTTCCCATGTATGTAACTAGCATGGTTTTCACAGCAGCAATATCACCGGAGATTGTGGCGGCGTTGGCGGGGGTAGCGATGTCCGTAACAAGTGTAACCATCGCAACGTCTGCAGCCGTACGGTCGGATTGTAAATCTCCAGACAGATCTACAGATGTCTTCAGGGCCGTCGTGCACTGGCTGAGATAAACCAGCGCGGCCTTCGTCGCCGTGATTGCCCGCTGTGCAGCGTCATACAGAGCACCGGCGATATCCGATCCAGCCGCCGCCAGAGTAGATGTCTGCACCGCCAGCGCGGCATTGTACTGGGAAACGGCCGTCTCGAAGTTATCGTACGCGCTGGACAGATCAACCGCATGCTTGGATGCCGCCGACCAGGCAGCAGTGTCGCCGGATGCGGTCGTTACAGCAGAATCATAGGCTCCCGTCGACGCGGCATGGACCGCGGCCTCGGCGGCGTCCACCTCAAACTTGTACACCACGTAATCAGGGATGGACAGGCCGCGGACAGTCTTGGTCAAATCATCACTGTTTGTTTTGTAAGTGTCCATATCCACATACTCGGAGGGGCTCGGGCGGGTCAGGACAAGATTGATGACACGCTGGGGTACACCGTAGTGTCCGATCGCGGTGACCGGAGCAACACCACGGGCACCTCCGTCGGCCGCCGCCGTGAGGGGGAATCCAGACGCGGCGTCCGCGCCATTCACATTCTGACTATCCTCAGACACGATGAAGTTCTGGGTGATGACAAACTGGAAGGTCATGGAGTCAGCACCGTCGTACAGCGGCAGACGGTGGGCCGGCGCGCCCTTCACCTGCTTATTGAAGGCGGACAGCCACTTGCTGTTCGGGATCTGCGTGCCCACAACAGACAGCACATTCGGCGTGAGTGCGTCCAGACCCTCGAACATATCCGTGGCACCCTGGTGATAGTTTGCGCTGATGTCATTGAACTTCAGATCCTCCAGACCACCGGCCTCCATAGAGACCGCGATTCCGTTGTTGCACAGATCCGCCAGAAGCTGCTGGTTGGCCCAGTTCAGCAGATATTGCGTCAGATCATTGGAGGATCCATCCAGCTGGGCAATCGTGAGCTGCCGCGCCAGAGCCTGCACGAACGCAGTCTTATTTGCAGTAACCATTGACACAGACAGATTCGCGATGGGGCTGGCTCCGTTGCCGGAGGCATCAAACGCATTCAGGATATCATCCACCAGGAAGCCATTGAAGACGGCATCGGGGACCGGCAGAGTGTATGCCTGGGCATCGATGGTCTGGAAGCTGACGGTACCATCCGCCGCGATGGTGACCTGATACGGAACATTGACATTGTAGGGAGTCGACATCGTTTATACTTTACAGACCGAAATAATTTTCCAGATGGCTATTTTTTTACAGTTTTTTTGAGATCATTTATAACTGATTGTACATCGTCTATGAGTAGTTGTAAGCGTTGAAGAGCCGTATTTTTGTTTTTTGTTTCGTTCAGCTGGGTGATTAAGGATGTTAAGCGGAGTATATAGACATTCATATCCTGTCCCGGCGGAGGAGTATACGAACATGTCGACATATTTAATATATACATGAAAATAAGGTATGGTATTCGCTAAACCAAGTGCCTCTGTGTATAGAAGGACAAATGCGTACACTTCCAGTGTGTATGGATTAACTCCTTCGGGGAAGAAAAAAGATACATGTGATCCGTGTGTATGTGAATCGACTGTAGATCCTATAATGTCTCTCACCAACTTCTTGAACTTCTTGAACTTGCTCTACGGCGCACTGCAAACCTTCTATGTTGCGGACAATGTAAACTCTCCATTGGTTGCGTTCATGAGTGTGAATGGAGCTATGAAGTTCAGTTTATTCGTGCGTCTGACATGGAGTAAACAGAATCCGGGTGTTTCTTTTGATCCGAAATCACGGATAGATATTAATGCTCTCAAGGATATATATCTGAGTTACAATCGGGATTGGCATGCGGATAAGTTCTTGGTAACACAGACGATCTATTTAGAATCTCTGTCTGCGTAAGACTACTGTTTATAATCAATGAGAACTAACAGATGGCTCTGACACTGGAGGATCTTCCATTTTCTCTGAAGGCGAATGACATAGTGAAGCATGTCATCAATATTGACAGTCGGTTTCGTCTTCCCGTGATGAAAGGAGACAGTAACGATTCGACCTTCTATTTTAATCTGTTGGCGCCGATCCGGAATGTTCTCCGTATCCGTGTGACTTCCATAGAGTTTGCCAATAACTATTATATCTTCAGTGCATATCGTCAGAATGTAACTATTCTGATGAAGGGAACTGGAGGAGCCATTCGAACGATAACGATTCCCGACGGAAACTATTTGGTGAATGACATGTTGGATACTCTGAATGCGGTGATTGCGTCGGTTCCTAGTCTGGCCGGTATAACTGTATCCTTCGATGTTGTGACGGGACACTTTACTTTCAAGGGATCCAGCCAGTTCCAGATCTGTACGGTGACTCCACCGGGTCTGAGTATGGATCGGGAGTATGATTACGGTCTGGGATATAATCTGGGCTTCAGTCGTGGTATTTTCACGGCGACGGGATCGGGAACATCCTGGGAGCTAACATCGAATCAGCCGGCCTATTTTGCGGGAGATCCGTATGTGTTTCTGAAGGTGAACGACTATGCGTGTGTCCGTCAGACGGTGGGAGGGAACGATTTTACGGCGTTGGCGAAGATAGTTATGACACAGGCGAAGGATTTCATGAATTATGACGACTATGCCGGACAACATGCCAAGGAGGTCGTATTTCCTTCGCCGGTGGATTTGTCGCGTTTCCGTGTGCAGTTGTTGGATCCGTATGGAATGCCTCTCCAGATGAAGTCAACGCAGATTAGTTTTTCATTGGAGGTGTTGGAGGTCAAAAATCTGACTCTGTACAATACGATTCGTGATTCTTTTGCGGCGGACTGGGTTGTGAGAGAATCGGATGGAAAGAAGATGTCTGTGGATCGTCGGAGGTGAGTGAGTGAGATCCGGAGGGATCTAATGAATACTGCGATTTTATTTTGTTGTGGTACGAACGCGCGTGAAACGCGCGGATATCAAAGATAACACTACTATAGATGTGCGGTTGTGGAAGGAACGCCGGAAATCGTGGTGGTCTGAATGCGTTCCGACCGGGAGCAGCTGCTCCCGCGAGAGCTCCTTTTGCGAACAGAGCGGCTGCACCGACTCCTGTGGCTTCTGGAGGATCGAAACCGATTATGAATATCTTCAAGCCCCGATGGAAGAGAGGTGGAGGTGACAGAGGCAGTGGAGGCAATGACGGTGACAGAGGCAATGGAGGCAATGGCTCTGTAGATCCGAATATGTGGGGTCCCGGTCTGTGGAGAGTACTCCATACGGCATCCGTGGTGGCGACCGGAGCAGATCTGGTGTCCTTACCGGGAGTTCTGGCGGATAGTCTGCCGTGTTCTGTGTGTACGATGCATTACAAAGCATGGTTGGCGGGACATCCCGTGTCTCCGTCTACGGATTTTGTCAAGTGGTTTGTGGATCTTCACAACAATGTCAATATCCGCAACGGAAAGGCCGGATGGAGTATGGATGCGGTGCGGACAACATATGGAGATCGTGGAGTGGCGTTGGCGGTTCTGGAGAGTGTGGCCGGATATCTCAATGGATCGGCAGTGGCGTTGCTGCGACAGATTCTGGCGTCGGGATAAAGCCGATTGTGTAGGCGATACCTAAAGCCGGGAGGGAGTCTATTCTGGTCATTTCTGTCTGTTGGACATACGGAAACGACAAGATCTGTGGTGTATTTAGTGGAAGTTGCGGCGGCTCTGTCGCTGTTGCTGCCGCTGCCGGCGGCTCTGCCGCTGTTGCTGTCGCTGCCGGCGGCTCTGCCGCTGTTGCTGTCGCTGCTTCTGCTTGCGGCTACGGCGACGACGACCTCCCATCATCAGTGACCTGGCTCCAGATGCAGCGGCTGCCATTTTCTATATGTTACATCTATTTTATTCTAAACGCAGCAGCCGGAGTGTCGGCATTCTGGACAGGTATCGTTGGATCGGAGCCACTCCTGGAGAGCCGCCCGTTGGAAGACATGTCCGCAGTTGGTTACAGCGGCGGTGTCGGGATGGATCGGTTCCATGGTTATCGGACAGATGGCGTTGGAGGAAACGGCGTTGCGGATGACCAGAGAGGCAACATGGGAAGGAAGAGGTGGGTGTGGCTGCTGTTGCTGTGACGCCGGTGACTGCTGTGACGCCGGTGACTGTGGCTGTGACTGCTGGAGAGAGGCCAGGACCGCCATATCCAACAGCGACGGTTCAGAAGAGAGAGACAGAGGTCGGGTCAGAGGGAGAGACAGAGGTCGGACCATAGGAAGAGACAGAGTCAGAGGCAGAGGAGGAGCAAATAGACTTCCGAAGAATGACCGACGACGGATCAGCGACGGAATCTGGTGTTCCAACAGTGGATGATGGTGACGGAGTCTTTCCTCTTCGATGTCGCGGGATAGAGTTTCCAACAGAATGGCACTGTCGGGATCGTCTACTGTCGGAACACTGTCGGGAGGGATTCCACGGGCATAGACGCGTCCAACGGGATCATCTGGGGATAACGGAAGCCAGATCTGTCCGTCGCTGGTTATCCATCCGTCATCTGCAGCGGCATACAGACGGAGATTTCCTGTGCGCCATGCCGCCATGCGGTCGGGATCGGCGTCCCAACGGTAGGTAGTGGGATTCCAACGCAGAAACTGGAGTTCGCCGGTTTCGGGATGCTGGTAGATACGAAAGGAAGTCATCGTTGGTCCTACGGTATCGTTGGGCGTTGGCGGAGGTGTAAAGTTTTTCGGGTAAAGTTGACGGGGGGCGGGTGCAGGAGGGTGGGCGGTAGGATGGCTTCTTTGTTTCCCTCTGTTTGCGCTCCTTCCGTAACGACGATGGGGAGTGTGACTCTGTTTGAACACGAACCGTCGCGGACGGAGTTTCGGTTGGAGGATGTGGTGGTGGGACGCTCTGTGATGTCGGGACGGACGACCCGCGGAGCATACAACTACGGAACGGTGGTGGAGATTCTACCGGGTGTCGGATTTCGGGTGGACAACGGTCATTGGCCGTCGATTCTGTGGAGGGAGTTGCGACTCCACGCGCGGGAGCGGCCGCTTCCTGTGACTCCTGTGACTCCTTCCGTAGATCCAGCAGAGCCACCGGCGTCTCTGGGTCTGCGACGCACCGACAGTGGATTCCAATACGGCCACTGCGGATATCCGGACTATGACTTCTGGGAGGCACAGGGAGTGGAGCCGGTGTTTGTAGCAACGGAGGCTCATTATCGTGTGGAGAGTTCCTTGCGGGGTCCGTGGGAGAATCAGGATATCAAGGATATTCTGGTGTTGACCGGGCGACCGACGGAGGAGGGAGCCGCCCAGAGGGCATGGGACCGACAGATGGAGGCTGTTGCCACTGTTCCTCCTGTTCCTTCGGATGCGACTGATGCGACTCCTGTGTCTCTGCCGGTTCCTACCTGGCCTCTTCTGCGACATGGTGGACCGGCTCCGTCGATTTCTACTACACCGTTTACAGAAGAGGCCGATGAGGTCGATGATGCCGACGAAACACAGAGTATGCCTGAACTGGAGCCGGTAACGCCTCCGTTACAGGCAATACCAAGAGGCGGATCTCCACTTCCGTTTGCTAGGCCACTGTCGCGACCACAGACTCCAGAGAATCAGCCTATTCCCTCTGTAGAGCCGCAGGCACCGCTACGATTGCGACGGCAGCAAGAGTCGGACATCACACTGGATGATCTTGCGCCCCTTACGCTGACTCTGCATGAGGGTATCGATGAACGGTTGGAGCCGTGGGCCCGTGCGATGATTCTTCTGGGAGGTATTGTTGCTCTGGTGTATGGCGTGGTCATCACGGTGTTTTCCGCAACGGTGTCATAAGGACGGTCTGTCGGTCTGTTTCTTCAAAAAAATCAAAAAAACCAAAAAAAACCAAAAAAACAAAAATATTTTTATTTTTTTTTGGGTTTAGGACAACTCACCTGGTGGCCTTGAAGTTCTTGGACATATCAATAGAAAGGATCAATAATAGAGCAACAGGAGTCTAAGGCTCTGCCTCTTGCATTGCTGCCATTGCTGCCTCTGGCAATGGCTCCAGCCGGGGCTTGTGTTGCTTCTTGGTCTTCCTGACCTTCTGGGGCTTGACGAGAGTCCAGCCGGCCTCCTTGCCGTCCCAGGTGCCGGTGACGGGGGCGATGACCCAGCTTGCAGTGTAGTCAGAAAAGGCGTTCATGTTGCTGTTCATTCTGTGTGGTTTGAAACTGTCTTTGTTCCTGTTTGAGGGGTAGTGACGGCGCGGGGGTTGTCAACTTTTCGGCTCGCCAGAGGCAACCAGAGGCAACCAGAGGCAACCAGAGGCAACCAGAGGCAACCAGAGGCAACCAGAGGCAACCAGAGGCAACCAGAGGCAACCAGAGGCAACCAGAGGCGACCAGAGGCGACCAGAGGCGACCAGAGGCGACCAGAGGCCACCAGAGGCAACCAGAGGCGACCAGAGGACACCATAGGCCACCATAGGCCACCTTGTCGGTCGTGATGGCAACAGAAAACCAAAAAGGATTTTTATTTTTGTGTTTGTTCTTTTGTTGGTTGGGAGTTGTCTCTTAGGCCAACAGTGCGCTACGGATAGTCTCCAGCTTGTGGGAGACGGCATTGAAGGCCGCGGTTTGTGCGGCCAAGTGCGTGCGCAGCTCGGCGACTTCGGCCATGAGCTGGGTGAGAGATGGAGACGGAAGAGGAAGTGGAGACAGTGGAGACGGAATGATAGGAACCAACATGGGCTTGCTGCCGGTCGACACGACGGACTCTGCCTTGCGGGGACGACCAACGGGGCGCTTGGGCTGGGCGGCCTTCAACGCGGCGGCCTCCCGCTTCTCCGCCTTCTTGGCCTCTGCAGCGGCCCTTTTGGCGGCGTCTGCAGCTGCCTTCTCTGCCTGCTTCTGCTCCTTTAGCATGGCCCTTGCGGCGGCTGCCTGTGCCTTCTCTGCCTCCTTGGCGGCGAACGCCTGTGCCTTCTGTTGGGCCCTTGCGATCGCTGCCTGTGCTTTCGCGACAGCGGTCTGGTTCAGGGAATGAGACGCAGAGCTGACATGGCTGATGGAGCTGATCGTGGACATTTTGTTTCGGGGCTTGTGTTTTGTCTTTGAACACACCGGGCACATAATAAAATCGGTGGCGTATGTCAATTTTTTATTGGGGTTGGACACCCAAAGTTGACGGGGTGGAAGGCTGCGGTGGCCTGCGATGTGGCGACAGTGGCAACAGTGGCAACAGTGGCAACAGTGGTGTCAGGTTCAGTATCTCAGTTGGTAGAGTTACGCTCTTATAGCCGTGTGTTATACTTGGGAGGCGTCTGTCGCGGGTTCGATCCCCGTCTGAACCATGAGCGGTCCACTGTTGGCTTTTGTTGGGGGTCGTGTGGTCGTGTGGTCGGCGGCTTCAACAAAATATTTGTTTGATTTTCTGGTTTTTTGGTTTTTCTGGTTTGTGGTTTTGGGTGTGTTGTGTTGGTTTTTGGTTTACTCCGTGAGCTCATCGGCGTCGGAATCCAGAGAGCCGTCCTCCGTCAGACGACCGACGAAGACGCCGCCCTGCTCCGTGGCGCTGTCGTAATCGTGGACGTTGCCGTTGGGCAACACCCAGTACTCTGTGCCGTCGATGATGCGCATGGCCCCGGCGGTCTCTGCAACCTCGGCGCCGGTGTCGGCCTTTGCGGGGACCTGCTTGGCGGCGGGCTTCTTGGCAGCGGGCTTCTTGGCCTCCTTGGCGGCCTTGGCGGCCTCCTTCTCTGCCTCCTTGGCGGCCTTGGCGGCGGCCTTCTCAGCCTCCTTGGCGGCCTTGGCGGCCTCCTTCTCTGCCTTCTCTGCCTCCTTGGCGGCCTTGGCGGCTGCCTTCTCAGCCTCCTTGGCGGCCTTGGCGGCCTCCTTCTCTGCGGCCTTGTTGGCCTTCACAGAGCCGGCGCCGGCAGCAGCAGGAGCAGAGGCCTCCGATGCAGCATCAGAGTCGTCGGCGACGACAGAGGCCGACGCAGAGGAAGCGGCCGATCCCATCCACTTCGGCTTCTTCTCGTCCGCCCAGGTCGTTCCCAGCATGTGGGCCCATCCGAACGGCTCGTCGGTGATGCGTCCATGCCAGTTGACCTTCGGGGAGTCGTCCTCTGCGTACTTTGCCTGTCGCTTCGCGCAGGTAGCACACAGATCGCTGCCGGCTGCGGGCTTGCCGGAGCACTGGACCTCCCGGTACACGGACGGCTTCCACCGCCTGTCCTGGTCGTCCAGACGGCGTCCCTGGCAGAGATCCTCCTGGATCTTCTCTGGAGACAGACGGTAGGCGTCGGCCTCTGGCGCCTCCTCATCGTTGCCAGCGACGGCTACGGGGAGAGACACCGGGGCGGGAGCCACCTTCTTCGGCCGGCCGGCCTTCTTGGGCTTGGCGTCGGCGGCGGGGGCGGCGGCCTGGGGCTTGGCGCCGGTCTCCTCAATGCCGCTGAGCTTCTGGACCTCCATTCGGAGCTCCTGGACCTCCATTCGGAGCTCCTGGACCTCCATTTGGAGCGCTTGGAGCGCCTCAATGCCGAGGAACTTCTTGAAATCCACGAGCTCCTCCGCAGTCATCGTCTTGAGGACGGAGACATGGGCGGCGGCGGTAACAAGAGGTGCGGTCATCGCATTGGAGGCTGACATCTTGTAGGCTGGGGGAACAGAGCTGTCTTATGCTCTATTCGTGACCTGCTGGTTGGATGGTGGGCGGTGAGAGGCGTCAACTTTTCGGCTCCACAGAGGGCGCCGTTGGGATCGCCTGGCCACCTAGGACGCGGCGCCCTCTGCGTTGGGGTAAAGATCGCCTGAGACTCCACTCTGTGGAGCCGAAAAGTTGACAGGAGACCGCCCCACCCTCCCAACAAGTGCCCCTGGTATAGCATAAGACAGCTATATCTCGTAAGCCTTCAAGCCTTCAAGCCTTCAACATGGCATCCGCACGCGAACGCGCCCACGATGAGTACGCCAAGGAGAAGTACGACCGTGATTCGAACGACGGATTCCCCACCAGCGGCGTGGTCCGTCGTTACCACCTGCCCGTCCATCCAATGGCAGCCCCAGGAACCGGCTACGGTGATGCCTACGATCGCGTCTGGACGGTGTCCTACCTGGAGGAGATCATCTACCACAACCGCTGCTGTGTCAGCAGTGATTGCGACCCCCGTCACTGTAGTAGCACGGACTGCGACTCCCGCAGGCGCATCTACACCCGGCGGATCACCGTCCCCGCCTCCGTCACGAAGACGACCCCCGTAGAGTATTATGGTTCCCCTGCGTTCGCTTGCGTGTCGGATGATGATTCTCTGGCGGCCTACGCCGATCCGCCGGAAACACACGGTCATCCAGTACGGATTTCGGTCATCAACGCCGTCCCTGAGTAACCGTCTGGCTGTCTGTAGCTGTCTGACCAGAAAAACAAACAAATTTTTGATGGAGACGGAGAAGCGGCAGCAGCGGCCAAAAAAACGATCCAAACCGAGAGCCCCTACCTCGCTCAAGGAACGTCCCCACCAACCATAGACTGCTTTCTGCTAAGTCCAACTGTGAGGTCCGAAAGTCAAATCCAAAGCCCCGTTATTGGAGGCTGGGGTAGCACCGTCCCCGCTACACCCCGTCATCGCCTTCCACTCCCGTGCGACGTCCGTGCCCTTGCAGTCCTGATGACAGCGGCTACAAGGGCCTCTGCGCGCCTCTGGGAGGCAGCAACAGAGAATGGGCCTTCTCAAGCTAGGCACCCACTTGTTGGTAGGGGTGGGCCGGCCCCGTGTCAAGTTTTTCGGCTCCACAGAGTGGAGTCTTAAAGCAAGCTCTGAGACTTCCAGTCTCAGGCGAAGTTTTTCTTTCTTGGGATTCCTTGGATGGCTTGGATGGCTGAGAGACCAGACACAGCGGCCAAAAAGGAGTGGAAGGGGGAGATTCCTGCGGCCAAAAAGGAGTGGAAGGGGAGATTCCTGCGGTAATAACAGGGAGTTGAGGTTACCTGTAGAACCCTGTGTTATGACAGGGATGTGATTAGAGCCTAGGCCGTGGTGCAGGCCTGTTTGTTGGTGGGGGTGGGCCGACCTCCCGTCAACTTTTCGGCTCCACAGAGTGGAGCCTTGAAGCAAGCTCTGAGACTTCCGTCCCCATCAAAAAAGGTGTTCTGTGTGCTGACGTGTGGCACACCACTGCAACCGTAGCAGTGCGTGGTAACTCTACATCAGGACAGTGCCCACTGCGACACGGCCTGAGCGCTACGGTAACTGGTTTCTACGGAGCCGCCCATAGCGACGACGGCAACCGCAGACTGTGGTAACTGTTTGCCCCCCGTACTTAGGCGCTCGACCTCATTCGAGTGGCGCAGGGTGCTACAAGCAGGCGATCCCACAGCGAATCTCCCACAGGGCGCTATGCACCTGGTTGGAGGGGTGGGCCGCCCCCCAGTCAACTTTTTCTTTCCTGGGAGGCAAGTTCAGAAGGCGCTCAGTCAAGCGTCCCGAAAAGCTTGACAGGGACGGGACGGGACTTGGGTGCGCAGTCAAGTTGCGCGCTTACGCTGGTGGCCGCAGCCGCCGCTGCTCAACGCCGTCCCCTCCCAGGAAGGAAAAAGTTGACGGGAGGTCGGCCCACCCCTACCACCAAGCACGGGGACGTATCTCCTGTACTAGAGATTCGCTGTGGGGTCTCTCTTACTTGTATAACAGCTACCACGCTACGGGGTCGTCGTCGCTATGGGCGGCTCCGCAGAAACCAGCTACCATAGCGCTCAGACCGTGTCGCAGTGGGCACCGTCCTGATGTAGAGTTACCACGCACTGCTACGGTTGCAGTGGTGTGCCATCTGTCAGCACACTTTTTGTTGGTGGTCTTGGCCAGACGGCTCTACGGCACTGCGACCTCTATGTTGGGAAAAAGTTCGCCTGAGACGGAAGTCTCAGAGCTTGCTTTAAGACTCCACTCTATGGAGCCGAAAAGTTCGCCTGAGACGGAAGTCTCAGAGCTTGCTTCAAGACTCCACTCTGTGGAGCCGAAAAGTTCGCCTGAGACGGAAGTCTCAGAGCTTGCTTCAAGGCTCCACTCTGTGGAGCCGAAAAGTTGACAAGGAAAATGCCACCCTCCACAGCCTATTGCCCCCCCTATCATACAAACAATCAAACATAAGACGTTCTGATTGTTGTACGATGCCCTCCAAGAAGTATACCCCGATCAAGACGCAGCAGCCCAAGAATCGCTTCACCGCGTTGGCGGACAGCGACAACGAGGACCTGGAAGATAAGTCCACTTCGGTGGCACCAAAGAGCGTAACGCCTGTCTCTGCAGCAGCAGCGGCAGCAGTGTTGCGTGTACCCACAGCACCTGTGAAGGTGAGGCCCGCGTTCCTAGAGCCGCGGCCTGTAAGCCCTCCCCCACGCGTCGCAACCGTGGCGTTGGAGGCAGACCCCTGCTTCGCCGCCATGCTCCGTGGCGACATGGCCTGGGGCGACATCATCCTGGCCTCTGAGGCCGGCCTGCCCATCCCTGAGGTGGAGGTCTATGTGCCGACGACGCCTCCTGTACCGGTTACGCCGGTCGCAACGGAGTTCCGTCGGTGGGATGCTGAGGTTGCTGTTGCGGCCGCAGAGGAGGCAGAGGAGGAGGAGGAGGAGCCCCTCATTTACGACATCCCAGAGCCACGCCGCACAGAGGCCGATTTCTGGGATCAGCCGTGGGCCGCTGGGGTCCATGAGCACGCCTACGGACACTACAGCACCGCTGCTCTTTCCGACACGGACTGGCAGGCGTGCATGCGATGGATTCACGCCGGTGGCTGGGCCATCGACAGCTGGGACCGCAAGGAGTTTGTCGCCTTTGCCGCCAACGGACCCGCCGTCGCTTGGATGCCGCCCCGGCCCAAGACCGCTGCCGTTCCCCGCTTCTGCCAGGGCGGAGACAAGTGCAAGGGAGCCGATGTGTGCCGCTATGTCCACGGCAACACCATCCCCCGCGTCAATGAGCCGTGCCGGTTCGGAGACACTTGCTCCAAGCGGGAGGCGTGCCTGCATATGCATCCTGGGGAGACCTGGACGGAGGGAATGGTCATCACCCGACCTGTTGCTGCTGCTTCGACTGTTGCTTCTGTTGCTCCTGCTCCTGTTGCCTGCGCCTGCCACCACTGAAAAACCCACATGCCAACAAAAATAGACGAAACACAAAACACCAAAACTTTTTGGTCGCTGCAGAGAGCCAAACCGCGGGTTGGCATAACGGCAGTGTCGTAACGGTAGGGGGGCAGCACGGTAACGGTAGGGGCGTAACGGTAGTGGGCAGCACGGTAGGGTCTGTTTCTTTTTGTATAAAAAGTTGACACCGCACCGTGCACGCCTTACAACAAGCGCCCCTGGTATAGCATAAGACAGCTATATCTCGTAAGCCTTCAAGCCTTCAGCATGGCATCCGCACCACTATCCGCACAACTTACCATCAGGGGTATCCGCAAGTCAATGCAGACTCTTGACGAAAACCCTGCCGTCAAGGCCGCGCTTGAGAATATCGCGACCAACATTCGCGCGTTTCTGGCCACCGGCGACCGGCGCCTATGGGATCCCAACAGTCCGATGAAGCCGGCATATGAGCTACAGATGGCGTGGGCCATTGCGAATGGGCATAAGGACTACCTCACGCGCACGAACACGGGAAGGTGCAACAACAACTCAAAGTTGAGAGCCTACCTCAACGGGAGGGTTGCTGGCCCGCCTGTCTGTGCAGCAGCAGCGGGTGCGGGTGCGGGTGCGGGTGCAAGCGATGACATGTGGGAGTGTGCGGCGTACATGCTGCCGACGCTGCCGCCACTGCCGGGGCCCTGGGACGCACCCGTCCCTGTTGCTGCACCTTCTGCTCCTGCTGCCGCACCCGTCCCTGTTGCTGCACCTTCTGCTCCTGCTGCCGCACCCGTCCCTGTTGCTGCACCTTCTGCTCCTGCTGCCGCACCGGTCGCTGCCGCACCTGTTACTGAGGTGGTTGCTGAGGTGGAGGCGGCTCTTGAGGCAGAGATTGCGGCTCTTCGGGCAGAGAATGCGGCCCTCAAGGCGGTATTGAAGGCGCTTATCTGAGGCGTCCAACAAACAGAAAAACCACAAAACAAGAAAAACACCAAAACCAAAACCAAAACCAAAACTTTTTGGTGTCGGCTTGGTGTCGGCACCCGCGGGACGCAGCGGTCCGGGCCCGTCGCAAAGTTGAACGGGCAAGGGGGGACCCTTACCCACCCACAGGAACGACTAAGAAAGATCATTCCTCAGACAAAATGGCACGCGATATGTGCGCCGTTCTTAACGATGGAGAGCAGGTTTACTGCCGGACTCCTCACACTAGGTTGGTAGTGACGGCCCAGTTCAGGAAGTCAGGCACCGGCTTCATTCAGATGGAGTCACTAGATGGACCGAAGGTGTTTAAATCCCCATCTGCCTTCGCCATGTCCGTCACGGGCAAGTCAGCGAACGGATGGACATCGGTGTTCGTAAAGCGCGGAGGATGCGACATCTGGCTGAATCGTCTTCCTGTCGCTGCTCCTGCGGCTCCTGCGGCTCCTGCGGCTCCTGCGGCTCCTGTTGCTCCTCCTGTTCCTGTGATGGGGGTGACAGATGCAAGAATTGCGGCTCTTGAGGCAGAGAATGCGGCTCTCAAGGAGACGCTCGCCGCCCGGGAGGAGGCACGGGTTGCGGCACTTAAGAAGATTGCGGCTCTTCAGGCACTGGACCAACGCATCATGGCGGCATTGAAGGCGTGCTCCTGAGGCGTACAACAAACAGAAAAAACACAAAACAAAAAAAGAAACAAAACCAAAACTTTTTGGTGTCGGCTGCAAAGAGCCAAACAGCGGGTAGGCATAACGGTAGTGTCGTAACGGTAGTGTCGTAACGGTAGTGTCATAACGGTAGTGTCGTAACGGTAGTGTCGTAACGGTAGTGTCGTAACGAAAATCCCTTCTCAACATGGTGTGGTCTTTACGGATAAAAAGTTGACGCCGCTCTGTGTCAGCCTTCCAACACGCGCCCCTGGTATAGCATAAGACAGCTATATCTCGTAAGCCTTCCAGCCAGCCCAGTTGCCCAAGATGCCCGTCCAGACACGCTCTATGGCCAAGAAGGCCACGGTGCCCCCTCCTGCTCCAGTAGCAGTAGTAGCAGTAGCTCCTGTAGCTACTGCGGGTGGAGGACTGCTTGCTCCTCTTGCGTCGCCTGCAGCAGACGCATTCCGAGCCTCCCTCCGCAGGAAGGAGCCCGTGGACGTTTTCGGATGGCGGTTCTTCAAAGACCGCCGTCTGATGATGAGGAAGCTGCTGGAAGCTACAGACCTCATTGTACAAGTCTACTTCCTTATCAAGGGAGATCCGCTCAGGGAACCAGTTGAGGATACACTCGCTGCTGCGGACGGACTAAAGTACGCCTGGCAGCTGCTGGCTGCCGCCAGAGCTGCCCTCACCAAGCTCCAGCCTGCTGGTGAAGAATACGACTTGCTCCGCATATGTACTGTACTGTACAACAGTACAATGAAGCAGTACAAGATCGCAGACGCAAAGCTCGACAAGTATCTTTCATGCGAATAAAACACCACATGCCAATAAAAACAAGAAAAACACCAAAACTTTTTGGTGACGGACACCGCCACACCCAACGGTCCGATCCCGACGCAAAGTTGAACGGGTAAGGGGGGAGTGTTGCCCACCCACAGGAACGACTAAGAAAGATCATTCCTAACACAAAATGCCTAAGACTTCAGCAAAGAACAGCGCAGTCAAGAGCCGATCCGCCGTTACCGGTCGCCAGTTGGGACGGGCTGCAAAACGATCAGAGCGCAAGAACTCTGTGGCGGTTGAGGAGTATGTAGAGGCCGTTGAGGGAGCTAAGACGGCGGAGGATTTGGCCTGGGTCGCGACAGGACAGGGATTGACCGTTGGAAGGGTTACGAAGGCCATGGGAGCGGGACGATTGGAGGTACAGTTGCCGGATGGAGGATCGGCAAATATCGTCATCGCGGGAGCTGTCAAGTTCAAGGGACACGCTGCAACCAAGGGCGACAGATCCAACTGTATGTCGGTCGCGGACTTCATTGTGGTTAGGGGATCGCAGGCCGCTGGAAAGATGTCGAGAGCCGTCGCGGCACGGATTCAGGCGGTCTTTGAGCGACACGGAGTCGTGGTCTGTAAGGGATTCTTTGCTTCTTCGGGAGGGGCGGCAGGAACTGCTGAGGAAGACGACTTTGAGTGGGACAGAGAGGAGGAGGGCGGAGAGGAGGGGGAGGAGGTCGACATTGATGCTGTTTGAGAGGGGGGAGTGGAGAGGGGGAGAGAGGGGGGAGAGAGGGGGGAGAGAGGGGGTTAAGAAAAACATAATAAAAACAAAAATTTTTATTGGGTTTTTCTTTGGGTTTGGAGGTGGCGGGGGCGGTGGATTAGAGGCGTTCAAGAATGATGCGTTCGCCGGTCTGCGGATTCCACGAGACCTGAATGTGGTTCTCTCCGTTCGCGAAACGGTCGCGCACGGAGCGTTTGCGGAGATATTCCCACCCGATGTCATCCGCGTAGGGGACGGCATCGGCGAAGGCATCGGAAAAACGGCTCCAGATTTCTTCAAACGGCTCTTCGCCGTCTTCGTACCAGGTTGTGCGCCATTGGCTGTTACGGAGAGGATCCATT
>Ga0214923_10003569_pt1 | contig 19415 bp, 18 predicted proteins | sample LL1510_MetaG_FD_177993 | JGI IMG/M metagenome (GOLD analysis project Ga0214923, IMG submission 177993) | Freshwater microbial communities from Lake Lanier, Atlanta, Georgia, United States - LL-1510 | ecosystem: Environmental > Aquatic > Freshwater > Lake | place: USA: Georgia | collected...
CCCCGACCTCGTGTCTCTCAGCCTCCTTCGGGAGCTCGGCCCCCTTCTCATCGCCATCATTGTGGTGGGCCGAAGCGGCTCCGCCGTCGCCGCCGAACTGGGCACCATGAAGGTCAACGAGGAGATCGAGGCCCTCAAGGTGATGGCCATTTCCCCGACCCGGATCCTCGTGGTCCCCCGCTACCTCGCCCTCATGATCATGCTGCCCATCCTGACGGTTTTCGGAAACTGTGTCGGTCTGGCCGGCGGTTGGGCGGTTTGTATCGGCACCCTCGACATGACTTCTTCGTTCTACATCACCCACGCCGTCCAGCGGCCGGAATTGTGGGATCTCTACTCCGGTCTGATCAAGAGCGTCGTCTTCGCCCATCTCATTATCACCATCGCCTGCTACCAGGGACTCGGCGTCACCGGCGGGGCGGAAGGCGTGGGCCGGGCCACCACCGCCTCCGTTGTTTATTCCATCCTTTGGATCATCATCGCGGATGCGGCCCTGACCGGCCTCTTCTTCTTCGTGCTATGAGAGAGGCCCCCAGAAAAATCGCCTCCGGCCCGAAGAAGATTTTCAAGGCCGGGGAGGTCATTCTCGAGGTTCGGGATCTGGCTCAGGTCTTCGGCGACCGCCGCGTTCTCGATAACATCAGCTTTCAGGTCCGCGCCGGTGAAACCTTCGTGATCATGGGCGGCAGTGGTTGCGGCAAAACCACGCTCCTGCGTTGCCTGATCGGGGCCCAAAAGCCCACCTCCGGATCGATCCACCTGTTCGGCGAGGATATCACCAGGATGGATCCGTTCGAAATGGACCGAATCCGCCTTCGCTTCGGGATGAACTTCCAGTTTGGAGCCCTCTTCCAGTCCATGACCGTCGGGGAAAACATCGCCCTCCCTCTCCGCCAACATAGCGACGTCGATCCCTCGCTCATTGAGATGATCGTGAAGATGAAGTTGGAGCTTGTCGGCCTGACCGGGTTTGAAAACTTCATGCCCTCCGAGCTTAGCGGCGGCATGCGCAAGCGGGTTGGCCTGGCGCGGGCCATGGCGCTGGATCCCGAAATCCTCTTTTCCGACGAACCCACTTCCGGCCTCGACCCCGTGATGACCGCGGTGGTCGACCAGCTCACCCTGGATGGCACCCGCAAGATCGGCGCCACCGCCGTGGTCGTGAGTCACGATATGACCAGCGTTTTCCGGATCGCAACCCGCATCCTCATGCTCGGCAACGGCCCCCGGCAGGGCCAGGTGGTGGCCGAGGGTACCCCCGAAGAAATCCGGAAAAATCCCGATCCCTTCCTCCAACAGTTCGTCCGCGGGGAGGCGGATGGTCCGATTCCTCTTCGCATGGCCCAAGATGAATACTTGAAACACCTTCTCGGGGACGGCTGAATCTAACCTTTGCGTCATGAAGACTTTCCGAGCTGATTTCCTGGTGGCCGCCCTGGTCATCCTTTGCAGCGTCGTCATGCTGCTTGCGTTGACGGTGGCGATTTCTGGCACCCATCTGACCGGCCCCAAGGCCACCCTGACGATCGATTTGCCCTCGGCGGTCGGCCTGGACAAGCAGGCGGAAGTCCGTTACGCCGGTGCCGCCGTCGGCCGGATCCGTTCGGTCCGCCCCCTTACCGACGAGGAAAGGGTCAAAGTCTCGCCCGAATGTGCCATCCGCGTCGTCGCCGATATTCATCACTCCCTTCCCGAACTCCGGATCGGCACCACGGCATCGATCACGGCGGATACGATTCTGGGTGAAAAGTATCTAAACTTGGAGCCCGGACCGGTCACCAATCCCGGGCTGGCTCCCGGCACGATCCTGTACGCCAGACGTTCCGCCTCCCTCGACGAGGTCATGACCGCCGGCAAAACCCTCCTCGACAAGGCAAACGAGCTGATCGCCAAAAACCAGGATGCCATCAACAAGGTCGTCGCCGACCTCAAGGTCGTCCTCGATAATTTCAAGGTCATCTCCACCTACGGAAAAACTTTCATGGGTACGGTCGCCCGCAAGCCTTGGCGCTTGATCTTTGGCGGACCCGTGCCGCGCCTGCCCACCGAGGATAAAATTATCTCCAGCGACAAACCTGTTCCCGCCCCGGTCCCCACCGACTGACGCGTGGCCACGGCTTCCCCCGCTCCCGAAGCCGCGCTCGAAATCGAGCTCGCCCCGCCCCGCCTTCACGGTTTGCGTCTCTTGGCGGAACAATGGGCCCGCCACGCCGGCTTTGGCGATCTTGAGACCGCCCGCATGCTTGCCGGGGTTGACGAGGCCCTGGCCAACATCCACTTGCACGCCTACTCCGGGAGGCCCGGTTGGGTCCGGATCGAGGTGGAGCGCAGCCCAGGAGAACTGGTGTTTCGCCTGATGGATCGCGGCAAGGTGTACGACCCGGAGCACGCCTCCTCCCGGAAACCGGGCGAAGTGGGAGTAGGCGGCTGGGGGGGGCTGATCATCCGAGAGGGATTCCCACGCATGGAAAGAAAGCGGGTGGGGGAGAAAAATATCCTGCTTCTCGCCCGACCTCTTCGGGGCGAAAAAGGGAAGGCATGAAATTCACCTTTTGGGGCACCCGGGGCAGCATTCCCACCCCGTCTAATCCCAACGCCCCCACCCACGAGTACGGGGGCGACACCACCTGCGTCAGCCTGGAGTGGGGCGAGGACGGCTTGCTGATTGTGGACGCCGGCACCGGTCTGCGCCGTGCCGGCTTTCATTGGCTTCGGTCCGGTCGCAAGAAGTTCACCCTGCTCTTCACCCATGCCCATTGGGATCACTTGCAGGGCTTTCCTTTCTTCGCCCCTGGCTACGTGGAGGGAGTCACCATGGAAATTCTTTCCCCCCGTCTCCCCAACCGCCCTCCGGGCAATCTCATTCAAAAAGCCCTCTTTGCCCAGCAGGAGGAGCCGTACTTTCCTGCGGGTTTTCCCGAGCTCAAGGCCCGGATCACCTTCCGCGAAGTTCAGCCAGGCGAGGAGATGAAGTTCGCCTCCGGCAACGAGATCGTCCGCGTGCAAAGCGCCCTCACCCGCCACCCCGGCGGTTGTTTCGCCTACCGCTTTGACGGACCCGGACGCGGCGGCGAACGCTCCCTCGTCTTCGCCACCGACAACGAGCCCCCGATCGATCCGTCCAGCCCGCTCATCAAACTGACCCAGAATGCCGATTTTTTGATTTGCGACGGACAATACACGGACGAAGAACACGAAAAACGGCGCGGATGGGGTCATGGCACCCCATCCCTTTGCCTTCAGGAAGCCGTGGTCGCGAAAGCCAGACGCCTGCTGGTTACTCATTTCGATCCCGGTCACACCGACGTCCAACTGGAAAAGATGGAGGATGAACTCATCGCGATGGGCGGGAAACAGGGCCTCCAAGCCGCGTTTGCGCGGCAAAATCAAACCGTCGAACTTTGAACGGCCGGACGTTTAAGGCTCAGGCGCCGCCTGGAACTCACCCATGAGGCGATGCTCGACAAACTCACCCTGCAGGTTCACGAAACCGCTTTTGCCCGAAAAAAGGGTGACGCGGGCCCAGCCCGACCGGAAGCTATCCACGGTTAAATAACGCGCTTCCACGGAAACCTTGCCCCGAGCATCCAGAAACCCCCAAGCCGCTCCGACCCGGAAAGGAATCCGCCCCTCGCGGGCCTCCCGGATCTCGTCATAGGCAGGCTCCACCACGTAGGTACCCTTGGAATCGATCAAACCCCACTTGCCCCCCACGGCCCCGGGTGCCAGGCGATCCCCCAAAGGCGGCGCCAAATCGACCCCCGTGATGCCTTCGAAGCAGCCGGTTTTATCCACGATCGCATAGTTGCCCCCTACCTGCACTGCCGCCACCCCTTCGCGGAAAGGGCGCACGTCCGAATAGTAGGGGTGAATCCGCCAACTTCCATCCCTGCCCACGAAGCCCCACTTGCGACCTTGGCGCGCCGCCGCCAACCCGGCGGTAAAACATCCCACCCAATCGTATCGCTCCGTGCCGACCCGCTTGCCCTCCTCATCCAGCAGGAACCAGTCTTTACCGACCCTGACTCCCGCCCTGCTGTCGGTAAATGGCCAAGCCCAGTCATATTGGGCTGCCAAGACCAGGGCTCCCCGTTCATCCACAAAGCCGAATTTTTTCCCCAGCCTCACCGGCTGCAGCCCCGCCAGGCTCTCCGCTTGCATGGGAAGAACGGAAAGAAGAAGTAGCACTGCCAAGCTGGTCCCCAAGTAACGCATGGAAAAATCATCTGCCTTCCGGGGGCGGTTTGACCATTTCGGACGCTTGCACGTGAAAATGACCGGGGAATAACTTGAGGGCAACGCCCTCCCTTGTCCTGCCTTCGCTTCTCCCTAGTCTGGCATGGATGCTCTCAAAAGAAGCGAGAAAAAGATTGTCTGAAGAAAGATGTGCCGGATCCCTTCTCTGGCGCTCGATCTACGCCCTGGGCTCTTTGGATCTTGCCATTCTTCTTCTTCTCAGCCTGGCAGGGGTTTGCGCCATCGCCACGTTTCTCGAGTCAGGCTTCAGTGCCCGCGTGGCCCGCGCGTACGTATACCATGCCCCGTGGTTCAATGTTTGGCTTTTGCTGCTGGGTCTGAATCTCACCTGCTCGGCCGCCACCCGTTGGCCGTGGGAAAAAAAACACGCCGGCTTCGTCATCACCCATGCCGGTATCATTGTCCTTCTCGCGGGCGCGCTTCTCGGTCGTGCCCGTGGATTCGAGGGCTCGGTCGACCTGCTCAAGGGCGCACCGCCATCCGGCGAAGTCCTTCTGGATCGCCCCCGTTTGACCGTCGAGAGCCCGGCCACCGGCCAACTCTTCTCCACGCCCTTTGACCCGGAAGTCCGGCCACCCCGGCCGGACCGGCCCCGCCTGCTTCCTCTGCCCGGATCGGACGTGCGCCTCCTCATTGACGGCTTTACCCGCCGCTCCCATGAAAAAGCCGTCCTAACCGCTGATCCCTCCGCCGGCCAACCGGGTCTCACCCTCGAACTCACCGGCCCGTTTGGCCCCGAACCGATTCTCGCCTCCCTCACCCTGGGCAGCTTTCCGCGCCTGGACCTTGGCCCTATGGCGGTTTTGGAGTTTCGCGATTCCCTGACCAAAGAGCCGGAAACCCGTCCGACCTTCCGCGAAACCCAGATGGTCCTTGCCCAGGACCCCTCTCATCCGATTCTTCACAACACGGCCGGCCTTTCCAGCGGGTATCGTTTCTTTGTCGGCTCCCGCGAAGACCGGGCCCCCATGGAATTCGAGATTCTCCGGCCGGACGGCTCCGGCGAAGTCTACCGCCTGAAGGAAGTTCTCGGGAAAACCTTGGTCGATCCGGACGGCACAAAAATTCTCGCCGCGCGGTACTGGGCGAATCTCGTCCTCCGGGACGGCCAGCCCGCCTCGGAAGGCGACCGCCCCGAAAACCCGGCCGTTCTCGTCATGCTGGAAGGCTCCGTCGCCGATCCGGCCGCCCCCGCCCGCCTGGTTTTGGCTCAAGGTGTAACTCCCGGCACGGTTCTCTATCGGGGCGAATCCGGCGGGGAGAACCCCGTTACCGGGGAGATTCGGGTCGGGGAAAAGTTCTCCCCCGGATGGCGCGGTTGGTCGGCCCGCCTGCTCGCTTGGGAGCCATCCGCCCGGATCGAGATGGTCACCGAACCATTGCCCGTTTCCGACCCTCGTCCCGGCCGCCCGGCCATTCACGCCCGCCTTCGCCATCCTTCCGGACAGGAAGGCGGGGCCCGTTGGATCGCCTCCGGCACCTCCTCGATTTTGCAAACCGAAGGAGCCGCTTCCCGCATCGGGTTTGGTCTCGAACTTCAGCCCCTCCCCTTCACCGTTCGCCTGGATTCCTTTGAGGTGCCGCGCGATCCGGGCACGGAGGAACCCTCCAACTTCCTCGCTTCTGTCACCTTTGCGGAAGAGAAGAAGAATCTGGAGGTTCCAGCCAAGCTCCAGATGAACCAGCCCGCCACCTTCCCGCCGGGTCTTTGGCCGCAGATCACCGGCTTGTCCTACAAATTCTCCCAGGCCGGCTGGGACCCGCAAAACCTGAACCGCACCACTCTGCAGGTTCTCCACGACCCAGGTTGGATGCTGAAATGGGCCGGCTCCCTTCTTGTCGTGGCGGGAATCTTCTCCATGTTCTACCTTCGCGACCCCAAATCCGCCGACGCATGAGACGGCTTCTTTTCCTTTTTTGCCTTTTGGCTGTCGGCGCCCCCGTGCGGGCGGACGTGACCCTTGCCGACAATGACTCCTCCTACGACTCCCTGCCCATCCAGCATCGCGGCAGGGTGAAGCCGTTCTTTGGTTTTACCCAAGAGATGGCCGCTTCCCTGACTGGCCGCACCACGGTCTCCGTGCCGGAGCACGGTCGTCTCAGTTCCCGCCAATTCATTCTGTCGCTTTGGCAACATCCGGAGGGATGGGAAGAGGAACCCGTCATCCTCATCGATAACGCCGCCCTGCGCAAAGAGATCGGGCTCGAGGGCAAGGAGCGCTTCCACAGCTTTACCCGGCTCAGCACCCTCTCCCGCCTCAACCAGCTGGCGGCGGAAGCGGACGCCGCCCGGGCTTCCGGCACGGCCACTCCCGTGCCTCCGCTGGCCTCGGCCGCCCAAACCGTGCGCATGAGGCTCGCGATTTTTTCCTCCCTCCTTTCCGGCGATGCCTTCCGGATGATTCCTCCCCCCGTCGGCTCCCGTCCCGGGGCTGCCTGGGCACCGGCCGCGTTCCAATCCGCCGAATCCCTTCGCCATCTCCAGTCCCAGGGCGGGTTTTCTTCCGTCAAACTCCGGGCGGAGTCCTTCTACTTTAACTTCCATCCTTTCCGCTGGGCTTGGGTGGCGTGGCTGCTCTCTGCGGTCTGTCTGCTCCTCGCCGGACATGCGGCTTCCGGATTCGGACGCCGGCTCGGTTGGCTTCTGGCCTTGGCAGGTTTTCTTCTTTTGGTGGGCGGATTTTCCCTGCGCGTCTGGCTGGCCGGACGCCCTCCCGTCACCAACATGTACGAGAGCATTCTTTGGGTGGCTTTTGGCACCTCCCTGTTCGCGCTCTTTTTCTCCCTCCGCCACCGTTCCCAGGCATACCTTCTTGCCGCTTCTCCCGTCGTGATTTTGGCCCTGATCGCTTCCGATCTGCAGCCGGCGGTGCTTGATCCTGCGATGAACCCCTTGGTGCCGGTGCTGCGCAGCAACTTCTGGCTTACCGTTCACGTCCTCACCGTCACCTTGAGCTATGGTGCCTTTGCTCTGGCCACCGCCCTCGGCCATTTCCTCGTCATCGGGGCAATCCGCAAAAACGCCCCCTTGCCCAACGACGATCCCGGAGTCATGCATCTCTATCGTGCCCTCCAGATCGGCATTTTGCTGCTGGCCACGGGCGTCATCCTTGGCGGCGTCTGGGCCAACTACTCTTGGGGCCGATTTTGGGACTGGGATCCCAAGGAAACTTGGTCCCTCGTGGCTCTCCTCTCCTACCTCGTCCTGTTGCACGGCCGCCTGGCGGGCTGGTTCACCGGCTATGGCCTCGCGGTCGGCTCCATCGCCGGATTCCTCACCATTCTGATGGCCTGGTACGGTGTGAACTTCGTGCTCGGCAAAGGTCTCCACAGCTATGGTTTCGGCTCCGGCGGCCAGTCTTACGTCGCCGCCTTGGCTCTCGCGGAAGTGGTTTTCATCCTCTTCGCCCTCCTCCGCCGCCCCCGAGCCGTTTCAGCTCGAGCCTCCACTTAAACTTACTCTCTTCCCGTGGCTTCCACTCTTTCCCTTGTCGACCTGAAGCTTCGCTGCCATCTCGGCGTGCCCGATGCCGAACGCCGCAAACCCCAGACCGTCCTCTGCACCGCTGTTTTTCCGGTTCCTTCTCTGTCGCAGGCCGCCCATCGGGACGATCTTCGAAAAACGGTCGATTATCACGCCCTGAGCCGGATCCTGGAGTCGGAGGCACGCCGGACGCCCCGCAAACTCCTCGAGCGACTCGCCCACGACCTCGCCCGTGCGGCCTGCCAAGCTTTTCGCCTCCCCTGGATCGAGCTGGAGTTGAAAAAATTCATCCTGCCGAACACTCGCTGGGTCTCCCTTCGGGCTCGCTTTGGCGCCAAGGAGCTCCGCTAATCGTCCGATTCGGCTTCCCTGTCTCGGGGTGTTTTTTTAATTTTTCATGATGCGCGGACTTTTTCTTTTCCTCATCGCTTTTGTCTCCTGGGCCCAAGCCACCCTGCCCCTGGAGATGGTCGCCGGGCCCGGCGCGGATACCCTGACCCTTCGCCTCGGCAGGTTGCCGGAAGCCTCCAAGCCCCTGCTGATTGTGGCCACTTCCTCGGGCCCTCATGGAGCCGGCATGGTTCCCTTTGGCCAAAACAAAACCGGCTCCACCCTGTTTCTTCCCTTTCAAGCCGACCACATTCTCCTCGTTCGGCCCTCCGGCGAACCCAAGGTCGCCCTACGCAAATTCAACGGTTTCGGCCTGGCGCCGGAAACCAAAGATCCTGCCGATGTGAAACTTTCCGCCGGCAAGGACGGCGGAGTGGAACTGCAAATCCCGCGCGCCTGGGCCGGCACCAACGGCACCCTTGGCGTCGTCGCCGCCCTCAAGGATCTCTCCGCCAACTCCGGTTGGGGTCGGGTGATGGATTCGACGGATCCTTATCTTTTCCCCGGGGAAAACGACCGTTACCTCTCCCACTACCTCTCCTTTCCCGTGCCAGCCTCCGGTCCCGTGGAACCCGCCTCCCCCCAGCTCCTCGCCCGCGGCGCCGGCAAACTCCGCATCTACCAGATGTTCCCCCGGCTCTTCGGCAACACCAACACCAACCGGATCCCGAATGGGACTTACGATCAGAACGGCTGCGGCAAGTTTGCCGACCTTAACGATCAGGTTCTCACTTCCCTTAGGCAAATGGGCTTTGATGCCGTCTGGGTGACCGGTGTCCTTCGCCAGGCCACCACCCGAGACTACTCCGCCATCGGCCTGCCCCCGGACGATCCCGATCTCCTCAAGGGCATCGCCGGCAGTCCCTACGCCATCCGCGACTACTTCGACGTCTGCCCCGACTATGCCGTCGACCCCGCCAAACGGATCGACGAGTTCAAGGCCCTCCTCGCCCGGGCCAAGAAACATGATCTGAAAATCTTCATGGATTTTGTGCCGAACCATGTCGCCCGCAGTCACGATTCCGTGGTCCACCCGGAAAAAAACTTCGGCAAGGATGACCAAGGCACCGAGTTCTTCTCCTCGGATGACTTCTACTATCTCAAGGCCGGCTCCGAGGGGCCTCCCTTGCGCCTCGCCACCTTCGATCCGAAAAAGAAGGAGCCCCTGACCCCCACCACCAAGGTGATCTGGGAGGATAAAGAAAACCGCTTCCCGGGACTAAAGGAAAAAATCGACGGCCTGTTTCCGGGCGAATCCCAGCGCGGTCGCGTCACGGGGGACAACCAAAACACCTGGTTGCCCAACCAGGACTGTTGGTACGAAACCATCAAGTTCAACTACGGCTACGACTTCACCCAAGGGGCAAAGGGCAAAAGAAAGCATCCCACCGTCCTTCAGCCCGATCTCCCCGTCCCCAATCTTTGGAAAAAAATGGATGCCGTGTTGGCCTACTGGCAGGAGATGGGAGTCGACGGGTTCCGCTGTGACGTCGCGCACATCGTCCCTTCCGAATTCTGGCACTGGGCCCTGGCCCGTGCTCGGGAACGGAATCCCAAAACCTTTTTTTACGCGGAATGCTACGAGGGGGATGTCCGCCTGGAAGTTCCCGATGCCAATCCGGATCTGGCTCCATTCAAATCCAACCCCACCAGCCTCCTGGAAGCCGGCTTTGACGCCGTCTATGGGCACGACGCCTACAAGCGCCTGATGGAAATTTACCAGGACAAGGCCTGGGCCAACGATCTGGACAAAGCCGGTCGCACCGGCTTTGTCGGCGACAATTCGGTTCGCTACGCGGAAAATCATGACGAGGTGCGCGTCGCCTCCCCACAGCACTGGGGCGGACACGGACCCCGGGTCGGCCGGCCGGTTTGCGGAATCCTCTTCGGCCTCTCCCGTGGCCCCGTCATGGTCTACTACGGCCAGGAAGTGGGGGAACCGGCCGACGTGGGCGCGGCAGGTTTCGAATTGGACAAGGGACGCACCACTTTCTTCGACTACTGGTCCGTTCCCACCCTCATCCCATGGATGAACAACGGGAAGTATGACGGCGGAGGCCTCCCCGAGCTGAACCGGGAGCTCCGCGCCTTCTACGGGCGTCTCCTCAACAGCCTGACCCATCCCGCCCTGGCTCAGGGCAATTTCATCCCGCTTAACCCTGCCAACCGGGAAGGCAACCCGACCTATCACGTTGCCGGCGGGGACAAGGACTCCGGTCGCTGGCTCTACTCCTTCCTCCGCTACGATCCGGTCTCGAAGCGCTCCCTTCTTGTGGTCGCCAATCTCCACCCCAAAAACGCCGCTTCGGGCGTAAAGCTGAAGTTCTCCCAGGAGGCCACAAAACTTCTGGCTTTGACACCCGAAGCCACCCTTTCCGGTTCCGATCTCCTCGCGGCAAAACCCATCGCCATCTCCGCCCCCGCCAAGGATTTGGTCAGCACTGGTATCCCCATCCCTCAACTTGCTCCACTCTCTGTCGCTTATTTTGATCTGACCCTCAACTAATCCTCAAAACGCATCTTTTTCAACGACCCAAAATTCCCGTTTTAAATGGTCAAAGCCAGCGACTGCTTTCACCATAACGGAGCGAAACCCAGTGGCGACTCGGCCAGCTTTCCCTACTTCGAGAAAAGACTGGGTCTAAATACACGCCGAAATCGGCTTATAAAAAGTATCTCTCTCTACCGGAACCCGCCCAGCCTCTCGAATCGCACTTTCCAAGTTGCCCCTCGTCTGTCCCAGGGGAGTCTGTGCACCCGCCATGTGAAAGATTTTTTCCTCCTCGATTGTCCCGTGCAGATCGTCGGCCCCGTAACTGAGGGCCACCTGCGCCAGGGGTAGTCCCGTGCTGATCCAATAAGCGGTGATGTGGTCAAAGTTGTCCAGAATCAGCCGGCTGGCGGCAATCACCCGCAACTCCTCCAGCGCGCTGGCCCGCCGGATTTTGCCGAGTTCCGCCAATCTCGTTTGGGAGGACTCGAACGCGAATGGCACAAACCCGGTGAATCCACCTGTCTCATCCTGCAACGCCCGCAACCTCTCCAGATGATCCACCCGTTGAGCCGCCGTTTCCAAATGCCCATAAAGCATCGTCGCCGTGCTTCGACCCCCCATCCCGTGCCAGATGCGGTGCACCTCCAGCCACTCGTCGGCCGTCTCCTTGCCCCGGCAAATCCGATCCCGCACCCCGGCGTCGAAAATCTCCGCCCCACCGCCGGTCAGCGAACCGAGCCCCGCCTCTTTCAGATCCGCCAAGACTTCGGCGATTGGCTTTTTCGCCACCCGGTCGGCCAAATGCCGGATCTCGATCGCGGTAAACACCTTCAGCACCGGCCGGGGCTCCAAAGCCGCCAACGCTTGCAGCATTTCCAGATAAAAGGAGTAAGGGAGGCCGGGGTGCAATCCCCCGACGATGTGAATTTCGGTGATCCCCTGGGCCACGGATTTCTTTGCGATCTCCACCAGTTCCGCGACGGAGTGCTCAAAGGCACCCGGCTCTCTCTTGCGCTTCGCAAATGCGCAGAACTGGCAACTCAGAATGCAGACATTCGAGTAGTTCAGGTAGCGATTCACAACATAGCTCGCCCGCTTTCCGACTTTTCTTTCCCGAACCCGATCCGCCAGTTGACCAAGTTGGTGCAAATCCGCTTTTTCAAAAAGATACGCCGCCTCGTCGGCGTGGAGGCGCTGCCCGGCTTCCGCGTTCGCCTGGATCCTTGCCCACAAGCTCATCGCCAAAAAATCTCCCACACCACCCCCCCCAGCACCAGCAGGCTGACCGCCATGTGGGCCCGCGTCACCACTTCCACCAAGCGGAATCCAGCTTCTTTCTGCGAAAGGATGGGGCGCAACGCCCGGCACTCCACCCCCAGGACCACGCCGACCGCCCCCCACACAAGCCCGTACCTCCACCCGAACCCCGCCATCCATCCAAACAAACCCAGCAGTACCACCGCGACTCCATGCACCATGACCGCCATGCGGAGTGTCGCTTTTTCCCCGAATTTGGCCGGAAAGCTGAACAGCCCCTCTTTCCGGTCAAACTCTCGATCTTGAACCGAATAAATGACATCAAAACCCGCCACCCAGAGTCCGACCGCCAAACCCAAAACAACCGGTAGCCAGGAGTCAAATTTTCCCGTGACCGCCAGCCAGGCCCCCATCGGGGCCGTCCCCAGGGCCAATCCCAAAAACCCGTGGGAAGCCCAGGTAAACCGCTTGGTCAGCGAATAAAAGAAAACGATCCCTACCGCGAGCGGACTCAGGATCAGGCAGAGGGGATTCAAGAGCCATGCCCCCGTGACCAAGCCACCCACCCCGGCTGCCACCGTGACCCAAGCGGCTGTTTTCGTCACCAGGGTCGAGCGCATTGCCGTTCGCGGATTTTTCACATCGATCTGCCAATCGGCCAGGCGGTTGAAGGCCATGGCCGCGGTCCTCGCCCCGACTAGGCAAATCAACACCCCGAAAAAAACCCTACTCTCTGGCAGACCTCGGGCAGCCGTGACCATCGCTGCCAGCCCAAACGGGAGCGCAAATAAGGTATGCTCGAACTTGATGAATTCAGACCAGCGCCGGATCCACGATATCATCGGATCCAGACCCTAACATAAATCCATGGGAATGTTAGGGTCAGACCTTTCCCAAAAATAAAAAAGTTGGATCGCTTCCCTGCCCAATCTTCCCGCTTACCTTCCTCCTCATCCTAATCCTAATCTAACCCTTGATGCGCACCGGTCTCGGTCTCCTCTTGGTGTTGATACTTCTCCCGACACGCGCGCCCGCACAAAGCGAGGTCGGGATCATCCTCAACGCCATCTTTCAGGGGCTGCAAACGGCCGAGGCCATTCGGCGCTCCGTGGAAAACTCCCAGCAATTTCCCGCCGGCCCCGGCCAGCCGGCTGGGGATCCGATTTGGGATTATCAGGAATCCTCCCTCGTGCCGCTGGAGGTTCTCCGCAAAGGGCCTTACCGCAACATTTCCGGTGCCATGGTCCTGAGCGCCCGACAAACCCCCCAAGGCCAAGTGGAGCTGATTTTTTACCGGGCCGACGGCTCGGTCTCCCGTCGGGAATTCGTCGCATTTGACCGTCGCGACGGTCGCCGGTTGGATTTTGATGAAAAAGGCAACAAAACGGCCGAAGGCCCGGTCCGGGGCGGCCAACCCGAGGGGGATTGGCAGTTTTTTGCAGCCGACGGCAAACTGAGTGCCGAAACCCGGATGCAGGCCGGTAAAATGACCGGTCCCCAAATTCTGTTTAATCCCGATGGTCGGCAACGATCCTTCAACACCCTGGCGGAGGGTCGGCGCCAAGGCCCCTCCACTCTTTTCCATGCGGACGGCTCGGTCTCTGACAACTTGAATTACCTGGGTGACCAACTGGAAGGCCCTGCGCAGGGTTGGTGGCCCGACGGCACCCCCCGTTACACCGCCTCCTGGAAGGCCGGAAAGTTGGAGGGTCCTTCCCTCGAATATTTTTCCTCCGGCGCCAAACGTTCCGAGGCCTTCTACGTTCTCGGCAAAAAGGACGGGCCCGCCCGGACCTGGAATGAAAAGGGTGAACTTCTCGTGGAGGAATTATGGAAGGAGGACAAGTTGGATGGGCGGGTCAGGGAATATTATCCGGATGGCAAGCCCCGGGTGGAGACCACTTATCGAACCGGAAAGAAGAACGGCCCCTTCCGTAGTTTTGGAATGGACGGAGCCTTGGCCACTTCCGGCGAGTTCAAGGACGATCAGCTGGCTGGGCCCCTGATCCTGCACTACCCCGACGGCAAATCCTTCGCCGAATGCCAGTACGACGCGGATCGCCTGATCGGAGGGCGCCTTCTTTATCCGGATGGCAAGCTTCTGGGCCAGTTTGGACCGGTGGTGGGCGATGCAGGAAAAGTCAGCTCCCTTCTTCTCCAATACTCCGATGGGAAACCGATGAGCTCGACCCGCTTGGATGCCGTCACCAAAACCGTCACTTGGCAGGGTTGGAACCCTGACGGCTCCCCGCTTGGCCAGCTGGATTTGCCTTTTCAGCCGAATTTGAATGCTCATCCAACCGCCTCCGCCTGGTCTGCACAGCAGGAGGCTTTGGAGCAACAGATCGGTCTTTCGTTCCCGCCGGAATTCGACTTCATCCCCCGGTGAAAGGGATGGCTAAAATTTCCTAAAACTAGGGATTCGAGCCGCGGACCGGCACTCCCTGGGGTGCCGATCCCGCCTGGGAATCGGGAAACAAAGGCGCCGGCTCCACGATCCGGGATGTTTCCGGCCGCGCAGCCACCGTGATGGTGAATGTCTCTTCTTTGCCGTTACGCCGAACCTTGACGGGAACCTTCTCCCCCACGCTCGCAAAAAAGGCCGAATCCAAAACATCGGAAGGCTCCCGAACCGGCCGGTTGCCGATGGAGAGGACTTCATCGCCCGCCTTCAGGCCGCTGCGCTCGGCTGGCGTGCCCTTGTACAGGCGGTCCACAAATACCGGAGCACCTCGTTCCGGCCGACTCCGGTCCGGCATGACTCCCACGCCCATCCAGCCGTGATGAGGTTCGCCGAATTTTTCGATATCCGCCGCCACCTTGGCCGCGGCTTCGACTGGGAGGGCATAGCAGGCTTTTCCTTCGTCGATCTCCAGCATGAGGATACCCACCACCTTGCCCTGACTATCCAGCAAGGGACCACCGATCTGCCCTGGCTTGATCGGCAAGTTGGCCCGGATGTGGGTGGTGGCGAAAAACCGGGTCAAATATTTCACATCAAAACCGGCCACAAGACCAAAAGTAGGTTCGGCTTTCAGGTCGTAAGGGAAAGCCACGCTCACGACTGCCGAGGCCGGCCGCAGACCGCCTGACTCGCCAAACAGGAGGAAGGGGGTTTCCCCAGCCTGGATTTTTAAAAGAGCGATGCCGCTACGGGGGTCGCGGCCCAGAATTTTCGCGGGATAAGTCCGCCCTCCAGCTTCGACCGCGGCTTCCTTGGCCTGCCCCACGACCGCATAGGCCGTCACGACCGTACCCCGGTTGTCGACAAAGAACCCGGTCCCCGCCAGCTGCTCAGGCCCGTCGGAAGCCCGCACCCGCACCACCGAGGGGGCGGCCTTTTCGTAAACCCCGCTGACCTCCGAGGCGATTTTGTCAAAAACGCCGGAAGAGGGGGTTGCTCCGGTGGCCGCCGGTTTGATGCTTTGAATTTCCGTGACCCGGATGGTCTCAACCGCGGCGGGTTGAGCCACGGGGCGGAGGGCGCTTTGTTTGTGGGAAACACCCCGATACGCGAACCATCCGGCCGTCAGCAGGCCGAGGATCAGGAAAGAGGAAAAGAGAAGCTTAGAACGCGAGCCGGGAATCATAAGCCACCGCGCCATGCCCATTCACATAGAGGGGCCGCAGCTCGGTCGTGTCCCCGCCAGCCGCGGTGTCGATTAACTCAGGCTGGATTTGCAGTGACTCTTCCTTTTGGGAAGCCGCCACCAAGATTCCCCGGGGATGCGCCACCTTGCCGTCCGCCAGATGGGCGGTGCCGGACTGAATGGGTCCGAGGAAAAACGCGACTCCGGCGACCAGGCAAGCCGCCGAAGCGGCCACCGTGGCCAACCGAGGCACCCCGGCGATCCACGGTTCGAACAAGACTTCCACCACCTTCGCATACCAAGGCTCTTGCTGGAGAATCTCCCGGCGCTGGTAGGTGTGAAAGGCGTCCACAAAACGGTCAAAATACTCCTGCCCCGGGGTTTCCAGCCGCTTCACACGGAGGAGCTTTTGCAGTTGGCTAAAGTCTTCTTTTTGGCTCATCGAGGGAATCCTTATGGTTTTACTTTTTCAGGTAGATGCCAAGAGATTTTTGAAGCTGCTTGTGAGCATAATGGAGCCGGGAACGGACAGTCCCCTCCGTACACCCCATGATCTTGGCGATCTCGGCATGCGCAAGTCCTTGAATATCAAATAAAGTTACCACAGTTCTATGTTCCTTCGACAGCTTAAGCATAGATTCGTTCAATTTATTTTGTAATTCATTGAGCATGATTGATTTATTTGGGTCGTTTTGAGGCGAAATATCGGGCAAATCCAGCTTGGGCAAGCCGTCCTCGTCCAGCTCATTCAGGCTCATGGCCCCCTGCCGCCTTTTCCGCTTGTCCAAAAAGTTGAAACTCCGGTTGATCGCGATCCGGTAAATCCACGTGTAAAAGGAGGACTGCCCCCGGAAGGTCGGCAGGCTCCGGTAGGCCTTGTCAAAGACCTCCATCAGCAGGTCGTTCGTGTCTTCGTGGTTGGAGGTCAGGTGGTAGATCACCCCATACAAGCGCCCCTGAAACCTGCGGATAAGCTCATCGTAGGCTCCCATATCTCCCTTGAGCGTGGAGGCCACCAACTCTTCATCGGTCGGGCCATTTTCCAAATCCGGAGGAAGAGCCGTTTCTACCGACATCCGGATATCCTACCCTTGCTTTCGGCCGTTTTGAAGTGGCGATATTGGGGGACGCGGATCTTTTTGCCTGACGAGGCCTGCCCCGGTTCCCTTGCTGAGCCCGGACCTAAACCTCCATCTGCCTCAAAAAAGCCTGGAATCTCTCCGTCAAACCGCGCAGTTCCCCCTGCGGGTCTCCCAAAACCTCGAGGTCGCCCTTGGCCCGTTCGAGCAATTCAACGGCTTTTCGCAGGGAAAAACGGACGCCTCCAGCCGCCACGACCTTGGTCACCACCCCGTGAGCTCCTTCCACCAACTGAGCCCGCAGGGATTCCGACTCGGATGCCGGCAAGGTTTGCAGGGCATGCAGCAACGGCAAGGTCCACTTCCCCTTTTTCAGGTCGGTCCCCAGAGTCTTACCGCTCTCTTCGCAAGTCCCCACCAGATCGAGTACGTCATCGTAGATTTGATAGGCCAGACCGAGCTGGTAGCCAAAGGAGCGGGCCGCTTCCCGGCGGGAAACGGGGGCCTCATGAAGAAGAAACGGGACTTCGGCGGCAACCCGGAATAGCGCACCCGTCTTCAACCCGATCATGTGGAGGTAATCTGTCGTCGACATTTTCAGGTCAAAACGACGCTGGGTCTGCAGGATTTCCCCCTCACAAAGATTCCGCGAGGCTTCGGCGATTTTCCGCGCCACTTCCGCATCCTCCAGCTTGGTGGCCAACTGCAGGGCATGGGCAAAAAGAGCATCCCCCAACAACACGGAGAGTTCCGTTCCCCACTTGGAATTGCAGGTGGCCCGGGATCGCCGCAACTCCGCCCGGTCGAGCACATCGTCGTGGACCAAGGATGCGACATGCACCAGTTCCACAATCACGGCCAAGTCCCGGATTGGCTCCGTCCAGCCTCCCGCCGCTTTGCCGGCTAGAAGCACCAGGGCGGGTCGCAGCCTTTTTCCACCTCCCTGTAAGGCGTAACGTACGTACCCCTCGGCCCCAGGATCGAATTGCGAGGCTTGGTGCAAAATCCGCAACTCGATCTGCTTGAGTTCGGTTTCCAGCTCCATCGCGGGACGAAACCAGTCCACCGCTGGCTTGGGCATGTTTCGCTGAATCGTTGTGGACATGCTGGGTAAGCTAGGAATCACCAAACCCAAGTCAAACGACCCCGCCGCTTTACAGATATTCCAGGGCCTGCCCAATCGACTTCTCGACCGCCAAATGCTCCCGCGCGATCTCTTCCGCGGCCCGGGCGTGTGTCGCGTGTTCTTTTTCGATTTCTTTCACCCTCTCGACAGCCTCCTCCGGCGTCCGGAAAGCCACCAAACCTTTGTCTGACGGCAACCATTGCGACCAGCCGGTCTCCTGCAAGAGCACCGGCCGGCCCAAGGCGAGATACAGGGCGCTCCGGTCACTGAACCAACCCGTCTTGGCCGTAAGGTAACCTGATTTTGCCGGCGAGAATTCCCCCCGGCTGGCCGCAAGAAAGGACCGGTAGGCTTTCCACTCCGAACAGATGGCGGAAGGTTCCAAAAACTCCCACCCCTCCATCTCCAGTCCGGCCCTTTCCTCTCCCGGCCCCAGATCCGTGACCACCCGCGGTCGCAATCCCGCTTGGCGTGGCCAGCTTCGGAGTTTGGCGAACTCCTCCGATTTATTGCCGTGGCTTCTCCCTTCCCATTCCACCGCCGCATATCCGTACCAATGCGTGATGGTCGTCCAATGATCGCGGCCCAGCTCGGCCGCCGGTCCGGCCGGATTTCCGACAGCCTCCGGGGACCAATATCGCCGGCAAACCGGGGGCAGGATGGGTTTCCAATCATGGCCGGTGTCCGGCACCACCGCTCCGCGCCCCATCGAAAGCCCCACGCTCCAAAAAGCGTTGTGACCCGCAAAATTCATCGGGCTGTCGTAAACCTTGGCCCAGATCTGCGTGAAGGCTGGATCCAGATCCACATACACCCGTGCGGCCGCGCCTCCCACCAAGTCCGGTCGTTTGAAGTGGCCGGAGAGGTTGAGAAAAAGATCCGCTCCATCCGCAAATTCCCTCAGGCCTCGCTCCTCCACGGATTCGCCCTCCGCCAGCAGGGTCGCCTGTTGGTTCCAGCCAAGCTCGGAAAGCATGGCTTCCCAGTGAACAAGGTTAAGGCTGTCCGAAAGCCGGCAAGACTGTCCGTTTTTGTCGATGATCTCCTTGGCCTGGAGCGACTCCACCATCCAGACGTCCCATCCCATTTCCCGCAGACCGGTTGCCCACTGCAAAAAAGCCCAGGAATTGCCGGCGGCGTTTTTGGGAAATCCGGCCACCCCCACCCCCACGACCGCCCGCTTTTTCATCGCGGTCCCGAAGCTTCTCTTTCCCGATCAGGAAAAACGGACGTCCTTGCCGGGATCCATTTCAAACTCCAACACCTCAATCTTTGCGGCGTTCGGCTTCAGGACTTGGCTCTCAAACTGGTGGTACAAGGGATGATCGAAGGCGGAGGTCCGCTTCAGGCTGTTTTCAAACTCCAGGGCCAGGAAAAGATCGTGGAAAGAATCGTGCCCATTGAGCGGAATTTTTTTACCGCAGGCCAAACTCAGCACGTCTTGGATCTTCAGAAGCCGGATCCGGCTTTCCACCATCATTTCCTCGACCCGGTTGGCGGGAAGACCGCCCTTGAGTTGGATCAGCTTGAGATGGTGGATCATGGGAACGAAGAGGTTGCGTAAGTCACTCACCCGGTGTCAAGAAACGCGCCCCTTAGCTTTTTTTAAAAAAAGTCCTTGCCAATCCATATATTTTCCGTGTTATTGTGTAAAAATGTTCACACGTACCAATGGCCGTAAAAGCGATACTCTCGACGCCACCTTCAGTTACCCCGAAACTTCCAAGGTGAGCACTGC